>OFPB01000014.1_pt1 | contig 67409 bp, 68 predicted proteins | sample 1542511 | NCBI WGS metagenome assembly OFPB01 (sample SAMN05503970, study PRJEB24370) | sediment metagenome | isolation source: lake sediment | place: USA: Lake Hill lake, St. Paul Island, Alaska | collected 2013
GCGTGGGCGGGTGCCCTCGCTGGCCAGCCGCCGCACGTGCTCGTTGGCGTCTTCGGCCCAGCGGATGGCCAAGGCCAGCACCGCGTCGGGGTCCTGCGCAATGTAGGGGCGGATGGCGAACTCGGCGCTGCTATAGGGCGTGAGCTCGCGCAGCGCCTCCAGCGAGAGTTCGAAGTGATCCAGCCCGTGCCGACCCACGAACTCGGGCAGCACCATGTTGGCAAAACCGCCGGGCAGCAGCGGTGCCATGCGGCGCACGGTCTTGAGCGCACGGGGGTAATCGGCCGGCAGAAACGCGCGCAGGCTGTCCGCCGCCCGGCTCATGCGCTGCATGATGGAAAGCTCGTCCAGCTCCTCGCGCGCCATGGCCAGATAGGCCCGCTGGTCAAACGCCGGGTGCGCCTGTGCCGCCGCGCGGCCTATCAGGGCCAGCGCCTTGGCATTCAGCAATTCTTTCAGCAGCGGGGCGGACTCTTTTTCTTGTGCCATGGGGTCTAGCGTAGCGTTTTTTCAGTTCTTGCCGTTGTAGGCCAGCCCCGAAGCCGGCCGGAATTCGGGGCAGGCCGGTGTAACCCAGGCTTGGCAGTTGCATCCGGCACTGGCAGACTCTCGGCATGAAGCTCGTTGAATTGGGATGGGATGCGTGGTTTGCGGCAAAAGCCGGTGAACTGTGCGGGCCGGATTCGTCCGCGGCCAGGGTCACCGCGGTCGACCGGGGCCGCTGCCTCATCCGGGGTGAGCACGGCGAAGTGCCTGCCGAGCTGACCGGCAAGTTCCTCCACCTCGCGGAGTCATCCACCGAATTGCCCTGCGTGGGCGACTGGGTGTGCGCGCACTACCTGGATGGCGCCAGCCACGCGATCATTCACCACCTGCTGCCGCGCCGCTCCTTCCTGCGGCGCAAGGCCGCCGGCCGGGACGTGGCGTTCCAGATGATTGCCGCCAATATCGACGTGGCCTTCATCGTGCAGTCCTGCCACTTCGACTTCAACGTCCGCCGCCTGGAACGCTACCTGGTCATGGTGCGGGACGGGCACATCGAGCCCGTGGTGGTGCTGACCAAGACCGACCTGGTGACGCCGCAAGAGCTGGAGCAACTGATAGCCCGCATCCGGGACATGGGTGTGGACGCAAGAATCGTCTGCGTCAGCAACGTCACCGGCGCGGGTGTGGACCAAGTGCGCGAACTCATGGCGCCCGGCAAAACCTATTGCCTGCTCGGTTCTTCGGGTGTGGGCAAGACCACGCTCATCAACCGCCTGATGGGCGACGGCACGCTGGAAACCCGCGAGGTCAGCCACACAGGGGAGGGCCGTCACACCACCACGCGCCGCCATCTGGTCGTGCTGGGGCATGGCGCGCTGCTGATCGATATGCCGGGCATGCGCGAACTGGGCCTGCTGGGCGCAGGCGAGGGCCTCACCGAGACCTATGCCGACATCGACGCCCTGGCCACCGGCTGCCGCTACCCGGATTGCACCCATGTCAGCGAACCGGGGTGCGCGGTGCGGGCCGCGATCGAGCGCCAGGAACTCAGTGAAGAACACCTGCACAACTATCAGAAGCTGCGCAAGGAATCCGAGTTCCATGACCTCTCCAGCCTTGAGCGGCGCAAGAAAGACCGGGCCTTTGGCCGCTTTGTCCACAACTACAAGAAGCAGAAGGACTGAGCGCCAGCCTTGCCGCTCAGCCGGTTTTGGTGTCTGGCAGGCCTGACTCGGCTGGGCCTGCGGATGCCTTAAAGTGTCGCAATGTTTTGGACAGGCCCCGGCTTGAATAACAAGAACCGATGAATTTCCCCATGACTTCCCAAGTAAACGAACAAGACACCGTCCTCATCGCCGGCGGCGGCATTGGCGGCCTGACGCTGGCCCTTACCCTGCACCAGATCGGCGTGCCCTGCCAGGTCTTTGAGGCCGTGCCCGAAATGCAGCCCCTGGGCGTGGGCATCAACCTGCAGCCCAACGCCGTGCGCGAGCTGTATGACCTGGGTATTGGTGCCGACATGCTCGACACCATCGGCATCCAGGCCAGGGAATGGGCCCTGGTGGGCCGCAACGGCAACGACGTGTATTCAGAGCCGCGCGGCCTGCTGGCCGGCTACAAGTGGCCGCAGTATTCGGTGCACCGTGGCCAGCTGCAGATGCTGCTGCTTGCGGAGGTGCAGCGCCGCCTGGGGCCGGACGCCGTGCAGCTGGGCTGCCGCGTGGCGGGCTACCGCAATGAGGCGCAGGGCGTCACTGCCTTCGTGGAGACGCGCAACGGCGAGCGCCGCGAAGTGCAAGGCAAGTTGCTCATCGCCGCCGACGGCCTGCACTCCGCCGTGCGGGCCCAGATGCACCCCAGCCAGCCGCCCATCCAGTGGGGCGGCGCCATCATGTGGCGCGGCACCACGCCGGGCGTGGCCAGTCGCACCGGCGCCTCTTTCATCGGCGTGGGCTCGCTCAAACACCGCGTGGTGGTGTACCCGCTCACCCCGCCGGACCCGGCCACCGGCCTGTCCACCATCAACTGGATCGCCGAGATCACCGTGGACAACTCGGCTGGCTGGACCCAGGGCGACTGGAACCGCCGCGTCAAGCTGGACGAGTTCATCCACCACTTCGAGGGCTGGAACTACGACTGGCTGGACGTGCCCGCCATGCTTCGCGGCGCCAAGGAAGTGTTCGAGTACCCCATGATCGACCGCGACCCGGTGCCCACCTGGGTCGACGGCCGCGTCGCCCTGCTGGGCGACGCCGCGCACGTGATGTACCCCGTGGGGTCGAGCGGCGCGAGCCAGGCCATTGTGGACACGCGCGTGCTGGGCGCGGCCCTGCTGCAGCACGGTGTGAACGCCCAGGCCCTGCAGGCCTACGACCAGAAGCTGTGCAAAGACATCTCGGCCCTGGTGCTGCGCAACCGCGGCTCTGGCCCCTTCGCCATCCTGGGCTTGGTGGACGAGCGCTGCGGCGGCGTCTTCGACAACATTGACGACGTGATCCCCAAGGCCGAGCGCGACGAGTTCATGGCGCGCTACAAGCAGGCGGCGGGCTTTGCCATTGAGGCGTTGAATGCGGCGCCGGCGATCATTGCGGCGGGGGCGCGGGTTAGGCCGGGCTGATCCTCACGCCAGAATCTTTCCGAACCTTTCCATGCCTCGTGCCGCGCGTTTCAGCGCGGAGGTCTGGTGTGCGGTGATGGCTGCGTAGTGTTGATAAGGTCCGCGCCCTGCTGGCTGGGCAGGCTTACTGTGTTCCGGTGAAGCACTGGTGGATCCAATAGGGGCGTTGACGCGAGTGCTGGACGGATAGTCGCAAAGAGGCGGCAGAAGCACTGCTTTGGGGCTTGGAGAGTTCAAATACCTCTAGGCGCACAGTTTCCAGTGGGGTAATTCAGTGATCTGTACTATGCTCACCCATTGGATCATTCAGGGTGGTCCGCTATGCAGCATAGGGGCGGGGATGGAACTAGACGCACTGAAATCGCTCTTGCAGGATCATCTAAGTGATGGTCTTGTCACCATCGTTGGATCCGGTCTGTCTTGCGCTGAAGGCCTCCCAGGTATGGGTGAGCTTGCAAAGCATCTTCTATCCGAGATCGGACCGGGACTTAGTGGCAAGGACGCTGATGCTTGGGCCGCTGCATCACCACTAATTACAACCAAAGGACTTGAGGCTGCGCTGCTTGCAGCACCGCCGACGCCGTTGCTTGAATCATTAATTGCAAGAGTCACTGGTCAGTTCATATCGGAACGGGAGCGGTTCGTTGTGTCTGAGGTCTTTTCAGGAAAACGAACTCTTCGATTGACTAGGTTGGTTTCTCATATGGTCAAACCGTCAACAGGCTTGGCTTTCGTGACCACAAACTATGACCGGCTCATCGAGATTGCTGTGGAGGAGGCCAGTATTGGCGCAGACACTATGTTTGTCGGGCGTTTCGCTGGTCAGCTAAATGAGCGAGAAAGTCAGCTGAGCTTTTGCAAGGACGTCACATTCAGACCTCGTAGGACTGCTGCCACACTCCACTACCGGCAGCGAGCCTTGATCTGCAAGCCCCACGGGAGCCTTGATTGGTATGCGCGGTCTGGCCGCCCGGTGTTCTATGCTGGGGAACTGCCAGATGCGGATCGGCTCATCATCACACCAGGACAGAACAAATTTAGAAACGGGTATGAAAGTCCGTTTGATCACCACCGCGCTCGCGCCAATGATGCTATTGACCGCGCTAGGCGTTACTTGGTCCTGGGGTATGGCTTCAATGACGATCATCTCGAAACCCATCTTTCGCCAGCGATCAAGAGTGGTAAACCGACTTTGATGCTTACACACACGCTTTCAACTGTGGCGCGTGAGCTGGCTTTAATGAATGCGAATGTACTGGCTCTTGAGTATGGAAACGTCGCGGGCGTGGACGGAACAAAGGTAATCGCAGAACAAATCGAATCGTTCTTGCCGGGGATCGGGATATGGGACGTAAATTCATTCATACCGGAGGTACTTGAGCCATGACTAATACCCATGCAGCACTGCAATTCGTCGAAACGGATTTGTTAGGACGAGTTGCATCGGTTGATACAAGTCGTGTATCTGTGGATGTGTCGAATTCCGTTCTATTAACAAGAATTGGAATTGGTAACTTGATTGCAATCAAGGGAAGTACTGAGCGGGAGTTCTTGATCGCTATAACTGAGCGCGTTACCCGAAGCTTGAGCGACGATCTTCCTGACGATCTGCCGCTTGATGCTAGCGAACTTCCCTTAGTAGCAGTTCCGACCGACACTGTGCGGGGGGCGCTCATCGGAACCTTCAGGACCGTCGATGGCGCTAAGACAAACACATTCAAACGCGGAGCTGACAGTTTTCCTCAGATAGATCGCGAGTGTTATGTGATTGAAGGTTTGAATCTTCAACGGTTTATGGGAATTCTCGGCGCGGACTATCCGGAGAACGAGCGTTTGAAATTGGGAGTCTTTGTCGCAGATCGCACGGCCGATGCAATCGCTAGCGGCGACAAATTCTTCCAAAGACATGCGGCCATTTTGGGAAGTACGGGATCGGGTAAGAGTTATGCGGTAGCGTTGATTCTTGAACGCGCAGCACAGCTTAAGTACCCAAATATCCTCGTCTTTGACATGCACGGAGAGTACGCACCGCTCGCAGACAAGGCTAAAGGAGGATATGCGACGCGCCTTCGTATAGCTGGCCCTGGCGATCTAGCTGCGCCGAAGGATGATGTCCTTTTTCTTCCCTATTGGCTTTTGAATCGCGACGAAATGCTTTCAATGATCCTTGATCGCAGCGACCAGAACGCGCCGAATCAGGCATCGCGGTTTACTTCTCATGTCCGAGCATTGAAGCAGAAGACACTTGAGGTCGAAAAGAAAAATGACGTTGCGGATACCTTCACTGTTGACTCTCCGATTCCGTATGAAATCAGTGACCTTCTTGAACTGTTGAATACAGACAATACAACAAAGGGTATTGGCAAGACAGGACCGGTTAAAGGCGAGTGGGAAGACAAACTGACAAGATTCATTTCGCGAATGGAGGCCAAGTTAGAAGACCGACGCTACGGTTTCATGTTCGCGCCGCCTGCCGCCGCAAAAAGTTACAGCTGGCTTGCTGGGCAGATTGCAAAACTGCTTGGTACAAATGATGGTAAGGGCATCAAAATCATTGACTTTTCCGAAGTCCCTTCTGACGTCTTGCCTGTGGTAACGGGAACACTGGCTCGTTTGCTCTATGACGTGCAGTTTTGGATGGCAGCAGAGAAGAGGACCCCCGTCACATTGCTTTGTGACGAAGCTCACCTGTATCTGCCAGTCAGAGATGATGCTGATGCAGTTCAAAGACAAGCTTTAGGAGCGTTTGAACGGATTGCGAAGGAAGGGCGGAAATACGGTTTTTCGCTGCTGGTTGTCAGCCAGCGTCCCTCAGACGTAAGTCGAACCATTCTGAGTCAGTGCAATAATTTTCTTGCGCTTCGCCTTACAAACGACACAGACCAAGGTGTAATAAAAAGATTGATGCCTGACTCGCTGGCGGGTCTTACAAGTGTTCTTCCGTTGTTGGACACTGGAGAAGCGCTGCTGCTTGGTGATGCTGTACTTTTGCCATCGCGTATTAAGTTAGATTTGCCATCAGTGGTACCGGATAGTGCGACTCGTGATTTCTGGAAAGACTGGGGATCTCAGGCGCCGGATGTGGCTGCTCTTGAAAGGGCTGTCGAATCTCTTCGAAGTCAAACTCGAAATCTTGGCGTTTGATGTGACACTGGCACCTCGTCTCTATGCATTTCAGTGCACACCATCTATGCACCCCATTGCATACATTCGTAAATCGAATCAACCTATGTTTCGAATCAATTTGACCCTGCCCTGAGCCGGGCAGACACTGCCTCGCATGACGCGTTCGCCTTGAGCGCGTCGCTGAACAAGCGAGGCAGACATGACAAGTACAACGGGCCAGGCCCAGCACACCATTCGCCGGGTGCTGGACGAAAAACGCGATATGCCGGGGGCGCTGCTCCCCATCCTCCACGCCATCCAGGACGAGCTGGGCCATGTGCCGGCCGATGCCGTGGCTGACATTGCCGAGGCGCTGAACCTGTCGCGCGCCGAGGTGCATGGCGTCATCAGCTACTACCACCACTTTCGCAGCGAACCGGCCCGTGCCCACGTGGTGCAGGTCTGTCGCGCCGAGGCCTGCCAGTCCATGGGCGGCGAGGCGCTGTGGAACCACGCTTGCAGCCACGCGGGCAACAGCGTGACGCTGGAGCCGGTCTATTGCCTGGGCCTGTGCGCCACGGCGCCGGCCATGAGCATTGACGACAAGCCTTACGCCCGCGTGGGGGCGACGAAGTTCGACCACTTGATGACGCAACTCCGGGCGCAACAGAAGGAGGCCGCATGAGCACGATCAAGATCTACGTGCCGCGCGACTCGGCGGCCCTGGCGTTGGGCGCCGACGCGGTGGCCGCTGCCATTGCCACACAGGTGCGCCAGCATGGCCTGGACATCGAGTTGGTGCGCAACGGTTCGCGCGGCCTGTTCTGGCTGGAGCCGCTGGTGGAAGTGGTCACTCCCCAAGGGCGCGTGGCCTACGGGCCGGTGGCGCCGGAAGACGTGGCCAGCCTGTTTGATGCCGGTTTTCACACCGGTGGCCAGCACCCGCTGAGCCTGGGCCTGACGGACCAGATCGACTACCTGCGTCGCCAGGAGCGCCTGACTTTTGCCCGCATGGGCATCACCGACCCTGTGTCGCTGGCCGACTACCAAGCGCATGAGGGTTATGCGGGCCTGCGCAAGGCGCTGGCGCTGCAGCCCACCGAGGTGGTGCAGCAGGTGCTGGACTCCGGCTTGCGCGGGCGTGGCGGCGCGGCCTTTCCGGCCGGCATCAAGTGGAAGACGGTGGCCGCCGCCCAAGCCGCACAGAAATACGTGGTGTGCAACGCCGACGAGGGCGACTCCGGCACCTTCTCCGACCGCATGACCATGGAGGGCGACCCGTACATGCTGATCGAGGGCATGACGATTGCCGCCCTGGCCACCGGCGCCACGCGCGGCTACATCTATGTGCGCAGCGAGTACCCGCACGCCATAACCACGCTGAACGAGGCGATAACCAACGCCACGGCAGCGGGCTTCCTGGGTGACAACGTTCTGGGCTCGGGCCGCGCCTTCCATCTGGAAGTGCGCAAGGGCGCGGGCAGCTATGTGTGCGGCGAAGAGACGGCCATGCTGGAGAGCATCGAGGGCAAGCGCGGCGTGGTGCGGGCCAAGCCGCCGATCCCCGCGCTCAAGGGCCTGTTCGGCCAGCCCACGGTGATCAACAACGTCATCACCTTCGCCTCGGTGCCCATCATCCTGGCGCGCGGCGCGGCGTTCTACGCCAACTACGGCGTGGGCCGCTCCAAGGGCACGCTGCCCATCCAACTGGCGGGCAACATCTTGCACGGTGGCCTGGTGGAGAAGGCCTTTGGCGTGACGCTGCGCGAGCTGCTGCTTGACTACGGCGGCGGCACGGCCAGCGGCCGGCCTATCAAGGCGGTTCAGGTGGGCGGCCCGCTGGGCGCCTATGTGCCCGAAGCGCAGTGGGACCTGCCCATGGACTACGAGGCCTGGGCCGCGGTGGGTGCCACCGTGGGCCACGGCGGCATCGTGGTGCATGACGACACGGCTGACATGTCTAGATTAGCGCGCTATGCGATGGAGTTTTGCGCGGTGGAGAGTTGCGGCAAGTGCACGCCCTGCCGCATCGGCTCCACGCGCGGGGTGGAGGTGATTGACCGCATCACCAGCGGAGAAAACCGGCCGCAGCAGGTGAAGCTGCTGCGCGACCTGTGCGACACCATGGTCAACGGCTCGCTCTGCGCCATGGGCGGCATGACGCCGTTCCCGGTGCTGTCGGCCCTCAACCATTACCCGCAGGACTTCGGCCTGTCCAACCCGGACCGCAAGGCCGCTTGAAAGGAATCACCATGTTGGACCATCTCAAAGTGACCGACTACGGCACGCCCAAGCGCGAGTCGACCCAAGAGGTGACGCTGGAGATCGACGGCCAGAGCGTCACCGTGCCGGAAGGCACCTCGCTGATGCGCGCCGCGGTGGATGCCGGCATCAAGGTGCCCAAGCTTTGCGCCACCGACAGCCTGGAGCCTTTTGGCTCCTGCCGGTTGTGCCTGGTGGAAGTGGAAGGGCGCAAGGGTTTCCCGGCCAGCTGCACCACGCCGGCCGAAGCCGGCATGAAGGTGCGCACGCAGACCAGCAAGTTGCAGGAGCTGCGCAAGAACGTGATGGAGCTCTACATCTCCGACCACCCGCTCGATTGCCTGACCTGCTCCGCCAACGGCAACTGCGAGCTGCAGGACATGGCCGGTGTGACCGGCCTGCGCGAAGTGCGCTACGGCCTGGACAGCGCCAACCATTTCCGTGGCGAGAGCAAGCCGAAAGTGGATGACTCCAACCCGTATTTCAGCTACGACGCGTCCAAGTGCATCGTCTGCAACCGCTGCGTGCGCGCCTGTGAGGAAACGCAGGGCACGTTTGCGCTGACGATTAGCGGACGTGGCTTCGAGAGCCGCGTCTCGCCCGGACAGAGCCAGCCCTTCATGGAAAGCGAATGCGTGAGCTGCGGCGCCTGCGTGGAGGCCTGCCCCACGGCCACGCTGCAGGAGAAGAGCGTGATCTGGCTCGGCCAGCCCGAGCACAGCGTCATCACCACCTGCGCCTATTGCGGCGTCGGTTGCGGCTTCAAGGCCGAGATGAAGGGCAACGAGGTGGTGCGCATGGTGCCGTGGAAGGACGGCAAGGCCAACGAGGGCCACGCCTGCGTGAAGGGCCGCTTTGCCTGGGGCTACGCCACGCACAAGGACCGCATCACCACGCCCATGATCCGCAAGAGCATCCACGACCCGTGGCAGGAAGTGAGCTGGGACGAGGCCGTCAACTACGCGGCCAGTGAGTTCCGCCGCATCCAGGCCAAGCACGGGCGCGATTCGGTCGGTGGCATCACGTCATCGCGCTGCACCAACGAGGAAACCTATCTGGTGCAGAAGCTGGTACGTGCAGCCTTTGGCAACAACAACGTCGACACCTGTGCCCGCGTCTGCCATTCGCCGACCGGCTACGGCCTGGGCCAGACTTACGGCACCTCGGCCGGCACGCAGACCTTCAAGTCGGTGGAGAAGGCAGACGTCATCCTGGTGATGGGCGCCAACCCATCGGCCGCGCACCCGGTGTTTGCCTCGCGCATGAAGAAGCGCCTGCGCCAGGGCGCCAAGCTGATCGTGATCGACCCGCGGCAGATTGACCTGGTCGATTCACCGCACATCAAGGCCGACTACCACCTGCAGCTCAAGCCCGGCACCAACGTGGCCGTGATCACGGCGCTGGCGCATGTGGTGGTGACCGAAGGGCTGCTGGCGGCGGACTACATTGCCGAGCGCTGCGACGACAAGTCGTTCCAGCAATGGCGCGAGTTTGTGGCGCGGCCCGACAACTCACCGGAAGCCATGGCGGCGGTGACGGGCGTACCGGCCGAGCAGCTTCGCGGCGCGGCGCGTTTGTATGCCACCGGTGGCAATGCGGCGATTTACTACGGCCTGGGCGTGACCGAGCATGCGCAGGGCTCCACCACGGTGATGGGCATTGCCAACCTGGCCATGGCCACCGGCAACGTGGGGCGCGAAGGCGTGGGCGTCAACCCGCTGCGCGGCCAGAACAATGTGCAGGGCGCATGCGACATGGGCTCCTTCCCGCACGAGCTGCCGGGCTACCGCCATATCTCCGACAGCACGGTGCGCGGCGAGTTCGAGCACGCCTGGGGCGTGACGCTCAACCCCGAACCGGGCCTGCGCATTCCCAACATGCTGGACGCGGCGCAGTCGGGCAGCTTCATGGGCCTGTACTGCGAGGGCGAGGACATTGTGCAGTCCGACCCCGACACGCAGCACGTGGCCGCCGCGCTGGAGGCCATGGAATGCATCGTGGTGCAGGACCTGTTCCTCAACGAGACCGCCAAGTACGCCCATGTGTTCCTGCCGGGTTCGTCTTTCCTGGAAAAGGACGGCACCTTCACCAACGCCGAGCGCCGCATCTCGCGCGTGCGCAAGGTCATGCCGCCCAAGGCCGGTTATGCCGACTGGGAGATCACGCAGAAGCTGGCCAATGCGCTGGGCTACCCGATGGCCTACCAGCACCCGCGCGAGATCATGGCCGAGATTGCGGCGCTCACGCCCACCTTCCGTGGTGTCAGCTACGAGAAGATCGAGCAGTTTGGCAGCGTGCAGTGGCCCTGCAACGAGAGCACCGCCGAACTCGGCACCGAGACCATGCACATCGACAAGTTTGTACGCGGCAAGGGGCGCTTCATCATCACGCAGTACGTGGCCACCGATGAGAAAGTGACGCGCAAGTTCCCGCTGATCCTGACCACCGGGCGCATCCTGTCGCAGTACAACGTGGGCGCGCAGACCCGGCGCACCGACAACGTGGCCTGGCACAGCGAAGACCGGCTGGAGATCCACCCGCACGACGCGCAGGAGCGCGGCGTGAAGGACGGCGACTGGGTCGGCATCCAGAGCCGGGCCGGCGAGACCGTGTTGCGCGCCCTCATTACCGAGCGCGTGCAGCCGGGCGTGGTCTACACCACCTTCCACTTCCCCGAGTCGGGCGCCAACGTCATCACCACCGACAACTCCGACTGGGCCACCAACTGCCCCGAGTACAAGGTGACGGCGGTGCAGGTGATGCCGGTGGCGCAGCCCTCGGAATGGCAGAAGGGCTATGCGCGCTTCAACCAGGAGCAGCAGCACCTGCTGCAGGCGGCGCACGCTGAAGTGGCGGGCAAATAGGAGCGCGCCATGCACATGCACGAACTGCCTTTTCCTGCCGTGCCGGGCTGCCGCGTGATGCCGGTCAGCGGCCTGCGCGCGGGCTCGTTCTTCGAGACCACCGACTGGGTAATCGATGAGGTGCCGGTGGCGCTGGCCTACAACGGCGTGTCGCATGCCGTCATGCTGGCCACGCCGTCCGACCTGGAGGACTTTGCCTTCGGCTTCTCGCGCAGCGAAGGCATCGTGGACGATCTGTCGCAGATCTACGATGTCGAGCTGATTGCCGAAGAGCGCGGCTTCACGCTGGCGCTGCAGATTGCGTCCTCATGCTTTGCGCGTCTGAAGGACAAGCGGCGCAGCCTGGCCGGGCGCACCGGCTGCGGCCTGTGCGGCACCGACAGCCTGGCGCAGGCGGTGTGCTTTCCCGCCACGACAGCGAGCGCGGCGCGCTTCGATGCCACGGCGGTGGCGCGCGCGCTGGGCCAGATGCGCGAGCGGCAACAGCTGCTGGGCATGACGGGGTCATCGCATGCGGCGGCCTGGTGCAGCGCGGCGGGCGAGATCGCGCTGCTGCGCGAGGACGTGGGGCGTCACAACGCACTCGACAAGCTGGTGGGCGCGTTGCTGCGTGCTGACTTGCCCGCCAGCGCGGGCTTCATCGCCGTCACCAGCCGGGCCAGCTACGAGATGGTGCAAAAGACGGCCGCCGCCGGTGTGGCGGTGTTGGCGGCTGTTTCGGGCGTGACCGGGCTGGCGATCGAGGTGGCCGAGCACAGCGGCGTGGCGCTGCTGGGCTTTGCGCGTGGGCAGGATGTTTCGATCTACAGCCACGCAGAAAAAATCAACCTGAAGACATCATGAACCGTGACCACCTGATTCACATGGCCAACCAGATTGGCGTTTTCTTCGAATCTATGCCTGACCACGCGGAGGCCGTGGAGGGCATTGCCACGCACTTGAAGAACTTCTGGGACCCGCGCATGCGCCGGGAGTTTTTGCAATTGGTGGATAGCGACGGCAGTGCCGGCATCAACGCCATGGTGCTCGAAGCCATGCACCAATACCGCGCGATGCTGGCCTGAGTTGGGCCTAGTCGGCGGTGCTGGTGGTGCTGAACTTCAGTGAGTTCTTGGGATCGCGAAAGACCAGCGGCTTGACGTCGACGCGTTGTGCATCCGGTACCTGGGCGTAGGCCACGGCCTCTTCGATGCGGTGGTGAAAGGGCGACTTGTCGCACACCGGGTCGGCGTTGGCGGCGTCACCCGTGTGCATGAGGGCTTGGCAGCGGCAGCCGCCCAGGTCTTTTTCCTTCTCCGGGCAAGTGCGGCAGGGGTCTTTCATCCACTCAAAGCCGCGGTACAGGTTGAAACCGGGTGAGCTGTGCCAGATGTCGCGCACGCTCATGTCGCGCACATTGGGGAAGTCCACCGTCTTGATCATCTTGGCCGTGTGGCAGGGCAGGGCGGTGCCGTCGGGCGTGATGGTCAGGAACACATTGCCCCAGCCGTTCATGCACTTCTTGGGGCGCGTCTCGTAGTAGTCGGGCACGACGAAGAAGATGCGGATCTTGTCGCCGAGTTTTTGCCGGTACTCGTTGGTCACAGCTTCAGCGCGTTGCAGCTGTTCACGCGAGGGCAGCAGCCCCTCGCGGTTGAGCTGGGCCCAGGAGTAATACTGGTTGTTGGCCAGTTCCAGGTATTCGGCGCCGAGTTCGACCGCCAGTTCGATGATCTGGCCGATGTAGTCGATGTTGAGGCGGTGGATGACGCAGTTCATCACCATCGGCCAGCCGTGCGACTTGATGATCTCGGCCGTATGGCGCTTCAGATCAAAAGTCTTGGTGTGCGAGAGAAAGTCGTTGAGCTCGCGCGTCGAGTCCTGGAACGAGAGCTGGATGTGGTCCAGCCCGGCAGTTTTGAGCGCGGCAGCGCGCGCTTCGCTCAGGCCCACACCCGAGGTCAGCAGGTTGGTGTAGAAGCCCAGGCGGTGCGCCTCGGTCACCAGTTCTTCCAGATCGTCACGCAGCATCGGCTCGCCACCCGAGAAGCCGCACTGCACGCTGCCAGCGGCACGCGCCTCGCGCAGCACGCGCAGCCAGTCGGCGGTGCCAAGCTCCGGACCGCTGGCGGCAAAGTCCACCGGGTTGTAGCAGAACACGCAGTGCAGCGGGCAGCGGTAGGTCAACTCGGCCAGCAGCCACAGCGGTGGGCCGGGCTGGGGTGTCGTGGGTGCTGCCGCTGTGTTCATGATTTCACCCAACCCGTGCTCTTCGCGATGGCCAGGAAATCCAGCACGTCCTGGCTCAGGCCCGTGGTCTCGAATGCGCGTTCCAGTTCGGTAACAACGTCCTGCACGGTCTTGATGCCGTCCAGGCGCTGCATGATCTCGCCGGCACTGCCGTTGAGCTTGACCATGCCTTCGGGGTACAACAGCACCCAGGCCTTTTGTACCTCTTCCCACTGCAGGCGGAAGTGCCCCGCCACGCGCGGGCGCGAGTTGAGATCGAAGGCTTCAGTCATGCCTTCGGACCTTTTATCTCGATCTCGCACTGGTCAAGCATGATGGCGTCGGCCAGCGCCCACAGCACGTCGAGCTTGAACTGCAAAATCTCCAGCGCGCGCTCCTGCAGCGCCCGGGTCTGGCTGAAATAGTCGAGCGTGAAGCGCAGGCCGTGCTCCACATCGCGCCGGGCCTGCGTGAGGCGCTGCTTGAAGTAGTGCAGGCCTGCCAAGTCGACCCAGGGGTATTGTGTCGGCCAGGTGTCGATGCGCTGCTGGTGGATGTGGGGTGCGAACAGCTCGGTCAGGCTGGAGGCCACGGCTTCCTGCCAGGGCTGGCGGCGGGCGAAGTTGACGTAGGCGTCGACCGCGAAGCGCGAGGCCGGCGCCAGGTAGCGCAGCGAGGTGACATCGTCGCGCGTCAGGCCCACCGCCTCGCCCAGGCGGATCCAGGCTTCGATGCCACCGGGGTCATCAATGCCGCCGATCTTGTAGCCGTCGTGGTCGAGGATGCGCTGGATCCACTCGCGCCGGATCTCGCGGTTGTCGCAGTTGGAGAGGATCGCTGCATCTTTAATCGGGATCGAGATCTGGTAATAAAAGCGGTTGGCGACCCAGCCTTGCAGTTGCTTTTTCGTCAGCGTGCCCGCCGCCATCATGAGGTGAAAGGGGTGGTGGATGTGGTAGCTGGTGCTCTTGCCGCGCAGCTTGGCTTCAAATTCTTCCTGGCTCCAGGGGGCGGCGGTGCTGTTCATAGTTCGATTTCCATGCCGTCATGGGCGACCTCGATGCCGTGGCGCGTGAGCTCCTGTCGCTGCGCGCTGTCTTCGTCGAGGATGGGGTTGGTGTTGTTGATGTGAATCAGGACTTTGCGTGTGCGGCTGGGCAACTGGTCGAGCCACTCCAGCATGCCGCCGGGGCCGCTTTGCGGCAGGTGACCCATGGCGCGCGAGGTTTTTTTCGAGGCGCCCAGGGTGATCATTTCGTTGTCGGTCCACAGCGTGCCGTCAACCAGCACGCAGTCGGCCGCCTGCATGGCGGCCCAGACATGCGGCTCCATCTGGCCCAGGCCGGGGGCGTAGAACAGGCGCTTGCCCGTGGCGGTGTCAGTGATGGTGACGCCGACGTTGTCGCCGGCTTGCGGGTGGTCGCGGTGCGGCGAGTAGGGCGGCGCGTTGCTGATCAGCGGCAGGGCGGTGAAGTGCAGGCCGGGCACGCCGGCCATGGCAAAGCCGTCGCCTTGCAGCGGCACATCGTGCCAGTGCACGCCGCAGTAGTGCTCCAGTACCTTGAGCAGGGGGTTGCCGCTCATCAGGTCGTCGCGCACCAGCGCATGGCACCACAACGCGAGCGGCTGGCGATGCTCGCGCAGCATGAACAGGCCGGTGGTGTGGTCGATCTGGGCGTCGATCAGAAAGATGGCGCGAATGGCGGTGTCACGCAGGGCGCGCGCGGGCTGCAACTCGGGGAAGCTGCGGATCTGCTGCAGGATGTCGGGCGAGGCATTGAACAACACCCAGTTGTCCTGGTCGGCGCTGACGGTGATGGAGGATTGGGTGCGTGCCCGCACGCGCTTGCTGCCTTGGCGGTAGCCGTCGCAATTGGGGCAATTGCAGTTCCACTGGGGGAAGCCTCCCCCGGCTGCGGAACCGAGAACATGTATTTTCAAGCTGGAACTTCCCTAAGGTCAGCCCGCGCAGCATGGCAGGAGGGCGCGGCGGTCGCCCATGGCCTGGGCTGCAGGGGCGTCAGCCATCAATGGTGAGACTGCAGTCCGCCAGGGTGGCCCCGGCGGACTGGCCGGGATCAGCGATTGGCGATGTACATCGTGATTTCAAAGCCAAAGCGCATGTCGGCGGCAGCTGGTTTTTCCCATTTCATACGGTCTCTCCTTGATTTGTCCCGCAAGTCGCGGTGGGACGTACTGGCAGCGCATCTGCCGGTACGGGTTCAGTGTGCGCTGCTTTAGCGCTTTGGCCCATCGCGAAAATATGGATTGAGACCTCATGATTTTCATGAGTCTGCAAGTTGGTGGTGCTGAGGTGATGCCCACGTTCTCCAATCCGGGGCGGAATGGGGCTAGCATGGTGGCCATGCAAGAGATCCCTTCACCGGATGCCCCCGCCGCAATGCAGGAACCCTTCAGCGCGGACTGGCTGGACGTGGGGGAGGGGCACCGGATCTACCACGAGCAGTGTGGTCAGCCGCAAGGGGTGCCGGTGCTGTTCTTGCACGGCGGCCCGGGCGGCGGCTGTTCGCCACGGCATCGGCAGTTGTTTGATCTGCAGCGCTTCCGGGTGGTGCTGTTCGACCAGCGGGGCTGCGGGCGCAGCCTGCCGCGCGGTGCCGTGACGGCCAATACCAGCGCACACCTGGTGGCCGACATCGAACGGCTGCGCGCGCATTTGAAGATCGAGCGCTGGCTGGTGGTGGGCGGCTCGTGGGGCGCCGGGCTGGGGCTGGCTTATGCGGCGGCGCATCCCGTAGCCTGCAGCGGGCTGGTCCTGCGCGGGGTGTTTCTCGGGCGGCCTTGCGATCTGGACTGGTTTTTTCAGCACGCCCGGCAGCTCATGCCCGATGCCTGGGAGCACCTGGCGCAGCAGGCACCAGCAGAGGCGCGCGAGGATTTGCTGCACTGGCTCAGCGACGGCTTGCGGGGCGGTTCAAGCCAGCAGGCACTGGTGTGCGCCTGTGCCTGGGAAAACTGGGAGGCCTCGCTGTCACAACGCCAGTGGGTGGCGCCGCGCACCGGGTTGCCGCAGGGCGAGGCGGCGGCGGCCCTGCTGGACAAATACCGGGTGCAAAGCCACTACCTGATGCACGGTTGCTTCTGGGATGAGGTGGATTTGCTGGCGCGGGCGCGCCGCCTGGCGTCGGTGCCAACGGCGATTTTGCATGGCCGGCTGGACTGGATTTGCCGCTCGCTGGCCGCGTGGGAGTTGCACCAGAACCTGCCGGGCAGCCGTCTGCAGTGGCTGGAGGACTGCGGCCACAGCCCGTTCGAGCCCGGCATGGCGCAGGCGCTGAAACAGGCGGTCGGGCACCATGCCACCCACGGTGATTTCAAGCACTGGGGCCAGCATTTTCCGCCGGGAGGGGCCGCATGAGTTTGCGTCTGCAAGTCAACCTGATCATCACCACCTTGCTGGGGATTTTTGCGTCGCTGCTGATTGGCCTGCAGATCGACAACACCCGGCGCAGCGTGCATGAGGAAGTGGTGGGGGCCAATGTGGTGGCGACCCAGCTGCTCTCGCGCATGAACTTCGTCTATGGCTACAGCGGGCTGGAAGGCATGACCGAATTCCTCACGCGCGTGGGCCGGATCCGGGCCAATGAAATCGAGCTCTACAACGAGCAGGGCCGGTTGATGTACCGCTCGCCGCCGCCGACCTACAAAACCGGACGGGAGGCGCCGCAGTGGTACACCCGGATCGTGTCGCCGCCGCTGGAGCCCAAGGAGATCAGCCTGCCCAACGGGCGCATCGTGCTGCGGGCCGATCCGTCGCGCGCCACGCTCGACGGCTGGGACGACCTGCGCCCCATGCTGTGGATGGTGCTGGCCGGCTTTGTGCTCGGCAACGCCCTGGTGTATGCCTTGATGGGGCGGGCCATGAAGCCCATGCGCCGGGTGGTCCAGGGCCTGGAGACGATGGCGCAGGGCGCGTACGACACGCGCCTGAGCGACCTGTCGGGACGCGAGGGGCGGCTGATCAGCCAGGCTTTCAACAGCATGGCCCAGTCGGTGCAGGACAGTGTTGAAGCCCGGCGCCAGGCCCAGGCCGCGACCCAGGCGCTGGCGCAGAACCGCGAACTGACCCAGATCATCCAGGCGCGCATCGAGCAGGAGCGCGGCGCCATTGCGCGCGAGCTGCATGATGAGCTGGGCCAGCAGGTCACCGCCATCAAGAGCGTGGGCCTGGCGATTGCGCGGCGCGCGGCGGGGCAGGACGAGACGATCGAGCAGTCGGCGCGCCTGGTGATGGATTGCGCGGATCAAATCTACGATGGGGTGCACCAGCTGATCTCCAAGCTGCGCCCGCTGGCGCTGGATCGGTTTGGCCTGCGCGACGCCTTGCAGGATCTGCTGGCCGACTGGCGGGTGCGCCACCCCGGCATGGTGTTGAACCTGACGCTGAGCGGGCCGCTGGAAGGTCTGGATGATGCGCTGGCGACCACGGTCTACCGCATCGTGCAGGAGGCGGTCAACAACGCCTTGCGGCATGCGCAGGCCAGCCGCATTGATGTGCGCGTGCAGGCCGAGGACGCGTGGCTGCAACTGGAGGTTGCTGATAATGGGACCGGACGGCTGGCCGCCTTTGAGGTGCCGGGCCACTACGGCGTGCTGGGCATGCGCGAGCGCGCGCAGGCGCTGGGCGGGCGCTTTGAGCTGCTGCAGACCGAACCGGCGGGGATGCGCGTGCGCGCCAGCCTGCCGCTGACAAAACACCTGGGAGGCGAATCAATTGAAAGTGATGCTGGTCGATGACCATGCCGTGGTGCGCATGGGCTTCAAGCTCCTGCTGCAGGCGTGTGAAGACATAGACGTGGTGGCCGAAGCCGACAGCGGGGAAGCCGCGTGCCAGATCTACGAGGCCGCGGCTCCGGACGTGGTGGTGATGGACATTGCCATGGCCGGCATGGGCGGCATCGAGGCCATCAAGCGCTTGATGGCCAAGCATGCCCACGCGCGCATTCTGGCCTTGTCCGCGCATGAAGACACCAGCCACCCCAAGCGCGCGCTGCAGGCCGGGGCGCTGGGCTACCTGTCCAAGCGCAGTGCGCCCGAAGCCCTGATCGATGCCATCCGCGCCATTGCCAAGGGGCAGCGTTACCTGGATGCCCAGATTGCCCAGCGCATGGCGGTGCAGGACCTCAGCGGCGACAAGGGGCCGATGGAAAAACTCTCGGCACGCGAGTTCGAGGTCTTTGTGCAACTGGCGCGCGGCCAGTCGGTGGTGCAGATTTCGGAGACGCTCAAGCTCTCCAGTTCCACCGTGGGCACGCACCTCTACAACATCAAGCAAAAACTGGGTCTGGTCAACCAGGCCGAGATGACGCTGCTGGCCGTGCGCCATGGCCTGATCGATGTCAGCGGCTAGGGCGGCTGCGAAGCGCGGACGCTGAACTCAGAGCCAGCTGTAGCGGATGCCGACCCAGGCGCCGCGCGGCGCGCCGTAGCCACGGAACTGCTCGTTGATGGGCGCATCGGTGAAGGCGTTGCTGTAGTTGGGGAAGAAGTTCTGCCCCAGCGTGGCGAAGTTGGCATAGGTCTGGTCAAACAGGTTGTTGATGCGCCCGAACAGCTCCACCTGCTTGGAGGCCTTGTAGCGTGAGTCGAGGTTGACCACGGTGTAGCCGGGCACCTGGCCGCCGATATCCTGGTTGTTCTCGTCACCGCGGGCGTACACGCCGCTGCTCAACAGCACGCTGGCACCCATGGTCCACTGGGGCGTGATGTCATGGTCGAAGCGAAACCTGAGGGTGTGCTGCGGAATGCCGGGGATGCGGTTGCCGGGGCGGACCTGGATCACGCCGTCGGTGGCGCTGGAGTTGGCCGCGCTGTTGACCTGAAACGGTGACTGGTAGGTGGCATCCAGGTAGCCGTAGCGCACGCTCAGGCCCCAGTTGTCCCATTTCTGGCTCAGGGCCAGCTCGATGCCCTGACGCAAGGTGTTGCCGATGTTCTGGAAATAGCCGGTGGTGTTCGCGCCGCTGGTGATGAACTGGATGTCGTCCTGCAGTTCGGTGCGGTACAGCGCGGCGCTCCAGCTCATGCGCTGATCGGCCTTGCCGCGCGCGCCGACCTCAACCGTGCGGGCCACCACCATCTTGAGCGGCGGGTCGGAGAGGAAGTTGTTGGGCAGCTTGCAGGGAGCGGCGGGGTCGGCACAGGTCAGCTCGATCGGGGTGGGCGCGCGCATGCCTTCGTTGTAGGCGGCATAGGCGGTGAGGCTGGCCGCCGGCTTGAAGTTGATGCCCACCGCGGGGTTGAAGCGCACGAAGGTGTGGTCGCCATTGAGGGCGGTGCCGATCTGGTCTTCAATCTTCACGTTGGCCAGGTTATGCCGGCCTGACAGCGTCAAGGCCCAGCGCTCATTGAGCGCGAGCGTGTTGTTGACGTAGATGCCGTAGTAGCTGTTGCGGGTGTGTGCACTGGTGTCGAGTGTGAAGTCGCTGGTGCCGACGCTGCCGCGGCTGGCGTTGAACACCGCGTCCTGGTTCTCGCGGGTGTAACGTGCCAGGCCGAGGTCGGCACTGACGCCGGCCACAAACTGGTTCTTCCTGCCGGCTAGCTCGTTGAGGGCGGTGAGTTGCAGGCCCAGGCCATAACCGCTCTGGTCGATGATGGAGCGGTCATTGGTGGGGGCGGTTGTCACCGTGCCGGTGCCGGCATCGTAGCTGCCGTTGAGGTTGCTGCTGAAGTTCTGGTTCCTGTACTGGCGGTAGTAGACATTGCCGTCCAGAAACAGCTCGTCACTCAGGAAATGGCTGCCCTTGAGGTTGAGGAAGCTGAGCTTGTTGGTGTTCTGGTCTGGGTAGGTGTAGGCCTGGCGGATGTTGCTGGAGAAGGACACCGGCAGGGTTTGCGAGCCTTCCAGCGTGTTGTCGGCCAGGGTCAGCGTGAGGTCCAGTGTGGTGCGGGCGGAAACGTAGCCCAGCTTGCCGAAGAACTGCCGGACCTGGCTCGGGTTGTGCTCGCCCCAGCCGGTGTCATTGAATGAATTGCCGGTCAGGAAGTAATGCCAGTTGCCGGTCTTGCCGCCTTGTTCGAACTCCAGCGCCTGGCGGCCGAAGGAGCCGCCATAAAGCTGGAGCGCACCGCCGGGGTTGCTCAGGCCGCTTTTGGTGGTGACGGACAGCGCGCCGCCCAGGGTGTTGAGGCCGAAAGTCGGATTCGAGCCCGGCACCAGCTGGATGCTTTTGATGGCGGAGGCGGGGATCAGGTCCCAGTTCACCACATCGCCAAAGGGCTCGTTGACGCGCACGCCGTCCTGGAATACCGACAGCCCCTGCGGCAGGCCCAGCAAGGGCGAGGCGGTGAAGCCGCGAAAGCTGATGTCAGGCTGGAACGGGTTGCCCTGGGCCGAGTTCACGTTGACGCTGGTGGCATTGAATTCCAGGTAGTCGCTCAGGCTGCTGGGGCGTTGCCGGTCCATGTCTTCGCTGCTGTGCACCTGCACGTTGGCCGGCACGTCCTGGAGCGGCGTGCCCAGGCCCGGCAGCAGGGTAGTGCTGATGACCTCCACCGCCGGCAGCGTGGGCGGGTCTTGCGCCCACGCCCAGCCGTGGCACAGGCAGAACGCGGCGAGCGCGATGGGCGCGCTGGCAGAGCGATGGGACCGGGACACGCAAGCGAGGGGCATGGTGGGCTGATGACTATCCGTTGGAAATCACAGAGCCCCAATGTAAGTCCAATGCCGGTAGGAGTTTTTCCCGACTTTGACAATCGTGATCTCGTTTATTCTCGCGTCATGTCATTGATTCAAACCTTGATGCGGCGCGCCGTGCTGACCATGCTGGTCTGCCTGGGCGCTGCCTTGGTGCTGGCGCTGTGGCGTGCCCAAGTCGATACCGACCGGGAAGCCCGGGGCTCGGCGCAATTGGCGCAGATGGTGTCGGCCCTGTCATCCCTGCAAAGCGTGCCGCAGGCGCAACTGGCCGCACACCTGCAGACCATCCAGGCGCTCAATGCTTCCGGCGGTCTGCGCCATGTGCAGTTGCGCATCACCGATGACCAAGGCCATGAGCTGGTGGCGCCCGCCCAGGACGTGTCGGGTGCGGCGGGCTTTTCCTGGTTGCATCCGTTTGGGGCGGTGCCCGACTGGCGTCTGCCGTGGACGATTGCGCGATCACAGGGGCCGCCGTTGACCGGCGTTCTGATGGCCAACCCAGGCAGCGAGCAAGACGAGGCCCTGTCTGGCGTGCTGGGCCTGCTGGCCATCTTGTGTGTGTTTGCGGCGCTGCTGCTGCTGGGCGTCTATGTGTCGGTGCAGCGGGCCTTCCGGCCGTTGCAGGACATTCTGCAAGCCATCGGCCAGATTGAGAGCGGGGACACTCCCCGGCGCCTGCATGCCATGAGCTGCCGCGAGCTGGACCGTATCGGCAGCGCACTCAACCGGCTGGCCGATGCGCTTGACGTGGCCCAGCGTTCCCGTCGCCAGCTCGGTGCGCGCATCCAGACCCTGCAGGAGGATGAGCGGGCCCAGATCGCCCTGGACCTGCATGACGAGTTCGGCCAGCAGGTCACGGGTCTGCGTGCCAATGTGCGCTGGCTGCTGCGGCGCGCCGAGGGCCAGGCGGACATTCAAGCTGTGCTGCAGGAACTGGACCAGGAGTGCGAGCGCATCCAGCATGGCATGCGCCATTTGCTGCAGCGCTTGCGCCCGCAAAGCCAGGGTGGCGGTGATGCGGCCGGCCTGGCCAGTTGGCTGCAGGCGCTGCTGGATGGCTGGCACGCCAGGACCGGCAACCAGGTCCACATCGATCTGGTGTGTGATGTCGATGACATCACATTGCCGCAGGAGCTTGCCGTCACGCTCTACCGCATGACGCAGGAAGCGCTTACCAATATCGCCCGCCATGCCCAGGCGAAACAGGCCCGCGTCCACATCTGGCGCGAAGGCCAGACCGTGCAGTGGCAGGTTTCGGACGATGGCGTCGGCCTCGTGGAGCCCGAACAGGCCATGCTGCGGGGCCGTGGCCTGGCCGGTCTGCGCGAGCGGGTCTGGACCCACGGCGGGGAATTGAAACTACACAGCGTGCAAGATGGCGGCACCACGCTGCAAGCCCATTTCCCGCTGCCTCTGGAGGCCAAGGCCCTATGAACACTATCCGTGTGGTGCTGGTCGATGACCATGCGGTGGTGCGCTCGGGCTACCGCCGTCTGATCGAACTCGAAGAGGCCGTGCAGGTGGTGGCGGAATTTGGGGACGGCGAGTCGGCCTATGCCTGGCTGGCGCAGCATGAGGCCGATGTGCTGGTGCTGGATCTCTCGATGCCGGGGCGCGGCGGGCTCGATACCCTGATCCGCTTGAAGCAGCGCCAGCCCGCTTTGCGTGTGCTGGTTTTTTCGATGCACGACAGCGCGGCGATGGTGACGCAGGCCTTGCGCGCGGGCGCGGACGGTTACCTCACCAAGAGCAGCGCACCGGAATTGCTGATCGATGCCATCCAACGGGTCGGGCGCCATGAGCGTGTGCTGTCCGAGGATGTGCGACGCCATGCGCTGACCCATCCACACGCTGCCGCGCTGATGCCGCACCAGGTGCTGACGCCGCGTGAATTTGACATCTTCCGCCGTCTGGCGCAGGGCGTTACGGTGGACGTCATCGCCCAGACGCTGTGCCTGAGTCCCAAGACCGTGGCCAATTACCAGACCATGATCCGCCACAAGCTGGGCGTGGAAACGCCGGTGGAGATGGTGCGGCTCGCGCAGCACTATGGGCTGGCGAGCCGCTAAGGGACGCTGACTACTGTTCCAGCAGTTTGGCCACGACGAGGTGATTGCCTTCGCGTGCCATGTCGGCGGCGGATTTTCCGCGGTTGTCTTTCATGGCGCGGTCGGCGCCTTGTTCCAGCAGGAAGCGGACGGTGGCTTCATGGCCATAAGCGGCGGCCCACATCAGCAGCGTGAGCTGGTTTTCCAGCGGCGCATTCACCGCTGTGCCGGCGCGCAGCAGCTCGCCCAGGCAGGACGTGCAGCCATGTGCGGCGGCATAGGTGGCGGCATTCTTCTTGACGCGGTCCAGTGGTTCGGACTTTGCGCCCGCTGCCAGCAGCTGGCGGAAAATGTCGGGGTTGGCACTGAAGGCCGCACCCATCAGGGGCGTGACGCCCGAGAGGTTCGCCAAGTTGACATCGGCACCGGCCTTGAGCAGGACCTCGACCAGGGCGGCATTGCCTTTGGCGGCGGCCATGTTCAAAGGCGAGTCGCCATTGCGGTCGCGCGAATTGACGCTGGCACCTTCCTGCAACAGTGCGCTCACGCGTTCAACCCGACCCGCGCGTGCTGCCATGACGAACTGACCATTGATGTTGATTTGGTCCATGCCTCTTTGGGCAAATGCCGGCGGCAGCATGCTGCAAAGCAGCAAAGCAAAAAGGCCGCAACGGGGAATCTTGAACATGGTGGGGGGTCTCCTGGGTGTAGGTATCGGGTCGCTCAATCCAATCATGACTTGATCGCCAAAGCAACTGAAAAAAGTTCCCGATTTTGTTTCGACTCAGTATACTGATTCGGTCGAATGTCCTTAAATTCGACCATGAACAGCCCGTCAGAGGCGTGTCTATTACAACCCCAAGCACGAGGAGAAGTCTTATGTCTACGTTCCACGTTAGTCGAAAACTTAGTGCGGTTCTCGCACTGTGCGCCTTTGCCGCCATGGCAAATGGTGAGGAGATCCAAGGTCAGAAAGGCATGAACACCGGTTCGGCTGCGATTGCCAAGGGCATCAATGTCACCCAGGATCAGTTGAACGGTGCCGGCAAGCAGGCGGCCAATTGGCTGCATACCAATGGTGACTATGCGCAGACGCGTTTTTACCCGGGCACGCAGATCAACACCGGCAATGTGAAAAAGCTCCAGCCGGTGTTCACCTTTCAGACGGAAGTGCGTGAGTCGATGGAGACCGCGCCGATCGTGGTCGATGGCATCATGTACATGACCACCTCGTACAACCATGTGTATGCACTCGATGCCGTCACCGGCAAGGAGTTCTGGCACTACAAACACAAGATGGGTCCTATCACCACCTTCTGCTGCGGCCCCAACAACCGTGGTGTGGCAGTCGAAGGCGGCAAGCTGTTCATGGGCACGCTCGATGCCCGGCTGGTGGCGCTCGATGCCAAGACCGGCAAGCTGCTGTGGGACACCGAAATTGCAGACCCGGAAAAAGGCTACAGCGAAACCATGGCGCCCACGGTGGTGGATGGCAAGGTCCTGATCGGCACCAACGGTGGCGAGTACGGCATCCGCGGTTTCGTCAAGGCGTTTGATTCGAACACCGGCAAGCTGGTGTGGACCTTCCACACCATTCCAGAGAAAGGCCATGAAGGCGTCTGGGCTGAGAACGATGCCACGGGGCGCAATATGCACCGCGACATTGCGGCCGAGAAGGCGGCACTCGCACGTGACAGCTCGTTCTACCAAACCCTCGGTGGCGGGGTCTGGATGAACCCTGCGGTGGATCTGAAGACCCGCACCATCTTCTTCGTGGTGGGCAATCCCTCGCCCGACCTCTATGGTGCCGAGCGTCCTGGCGACAACCTCTACACCGACTCGATGGTGGCCGTTAACCTCGACACCGGGGCCTACAAGTGGCACTTCCAGTACATCGCGCACGACGTGTGGGACCTGGACGCTGTCAGCCCGCCCATCCTGATGGACGTCAAGGACAAGTCCGGCAAGATGGTGCCCGCCGTGATCCACGGCGGCAAGACCGGCCACGTGTATGTGCACAACCGCGAAACCGGGGCCTTGATCCGCTTCTCCGAAGCCATGATCCCGCAGGAAAACATGTGGGTGCTGCCGACAGCCCAAGGCGCGCGCATGCTGCCAGGCGCCAATGGGGGTGTCGAGTGGTCTCCCATGGCGGTCAACCCCAAGCTGCGTCTGGCCTATGCGCTGAACCTACATCAGCCCATGACCTACCACGTGGAGACGGCCAAGTACCCGGGCGGCAAGCTCTGGCTCGGTGGCGCCTTCAAGGTGATCGAGGGTGAGAAGCAGTGGGGCCGTCTGGCGGCCGTCAATGTGGACACCGGCAAGATGGCCTGGAAGTTTGATACCGAACAGCCGCTGATCGGTGGTGCCCTGGCAACCGCTGGCGATCTGGTGTTCTACGGTGAAGGCAACGGCCTGTTCCGCGCCCTCAACGCCAAGAACGGCAAGCTGCTGTGGGAGTACAACTGCGGCGCGGGTGCCAACGCCATGCCGGTGTCGTACACCGTCAAGGGCCGTCAGTATGTGGCCATGGGTTGCGGTGGCAACACCCAGCTCGACTTCAAGCGCGGCAACTCCATGGCGGTTTTTGCCTTGCCGAAGTAAGTTGATCGGACCGAGTCGCCCCCGAAGGGTGGCGGTATGAATGGCCGCCCTTCGGGGCGGCCATTATTCGTTTGCAGGACCTTATTTTGAAACTCACATCTTTTGTTACCCCGGTGCTGGCAACGCTTCTTGCCGTGTTCGCCATGCCACAGGCAGGCGCCCAGGACGTTGAGGCCGGACGCGTCAAGTCCCAGGCCTGCGCTGCATGCCACGGCGCCGATGGCAATTCCTTGTCGGGCCAGTTCCCGAATCTGGCGGGCCAGTCCTGGCGCTACATCTATATCCAGCTCAAGGATTACAAGGAAGGCCGGCGCAGCGACCCCATCATGACCGCCATGGCAACGCCCCTGAGCCGGCAGGACATGATCGACATCGGCAACTATTTCGCGGCCCAGAAAGCCAAGCCGTCGACCTACAAGGTCGACGAGAGCAAGGCCCTGCTGGGCAAGGCCAAGGCCGACGAAACGCTTTGCTCCATGTGCCATCTGGGCGGCTTTGCCGGCCAGAATGAAATTCCCCGGGTGGCCGGCCAGCAGTACGACTACATCGTCAAGCAGATGCGCGATTTCAAGGCCCGTACGCGGACCAACGACGCCGGCAACATGACCAGTGTGGCGCAGACCCTGAGCGACACGGACATTGAAAACCTGGCGCATTTCATCACCAGCTTGCGCTGAGCCGGGTCCGGCGCGGGGCTGTGGCGGGCACCGCCCGGTCAGCGACGGGTGGCGTGCTGGCCCTGTCAGGGCGTGAATGCGCCCAGTCCCAGCCGCTCGACATTGAGTTTTTCCGCGGCGAAGCGCTCCTGCATGGCGCGCCCATAGTCCTCGGGGCCAAGGTAGCTCGGCTCCTGGTCGTACTTGGCCAGTTCGGCGATGTGCGGGGCTGAAAAAAGCGCCTTCTTGAACGCATCGTGCAGACGCTGCACGATATCGGCCGGCATGTCGCGCGGGCCAGCCAGGCCGTAGGGTGACATGGCCACGATCGGGTAGCCCAGTTCCTTGAGTGTCGGCGTTTGCGGCCAGCGCTTGGTGCGCTGGGCGCCAAAGGTCACCAGCAGACGCAACTGCCCGGTCTCCACATAAGGACCAAAGCCGGTGGAGTTGACGCCCACCATGATTTGCCCGCTGGCCACCGCCAGCATCTGCTCGGAGGTGCCCTTGTAGGGCAGGTGAACGTAGGGCACGCCTTTGAGCGTCAGCAACTCTTCCATTACCAGGTGCGAGGTGCTGCCCACGCCGTTGGTGGCCACGCTCAGGCGCCCCGGGTTTTTGCGTGCCCAGTCCAGCACATCGGCCAGATTCTGGAACGGGCTGTCGCTTTTGACCACGATGCCAAAGGTGGTGCCGCTGAGTTGCAGGATGGGCGTCACATCATTCACCGGGTGCCACAGCACCTTGTGCGTGTGCGGGGCGCGGAACACGGTCTGCGGCATCTGGGCGATGGTGTAGCCGTTGGGTGGCGCTTGCAGCAGGGCCGGCATGGCCAGGGTGCCGGCAGCGCCGGGGCGGTTTTGCACGACCACCGGCTGGCCCAGATCCGCGCTGGCCTGCTCGGCCAGAATCCGCATCGCCAGATCGGTGCCGCCGCCGGCCGGCCAGGGCACCAGCAAGGTGATGGGGGCACTGGGAAACTTGCTTTGGGCCGGGGCCGCCAGCGGCCAGGCACCGCATGCAAGGGCCAGCAGGCTAAGCCGCCGCGAATATTGAAACCCCGTCACGTCGCGCCACCTCGTTTGCTTAGGGCGCCAAAGCCGCGCTGCGGATCGTAGCCCCAGCAGGCCAGACCAAAGCACAGCGCCAGCGTACCCAGCACGATCCACGGTGCCATGCCGGGGTCCTTGTCATACATGGCAAAGCGCATCCATTCCACGGCATGGGTGAAGGGGTTGAAGCGGGCGAGCTGATAGACCCACTGGGCGCCGGACTCCTCCAGTTTCCACAGCGGGTAGAGGGCCGTCGACATGAAGTACATGGGGAAGATCACAAAGTTCATGGTGCCGGCGAAGTTTTCCAGCTGGCGGATATGCACGCTGAGCAGCAGGCCCAGGGCGCCGAGCATCAGGGCGGCGCTCACACAGGCCAGCAGCACATGCGGGGTCTGTGTCCCCCACAGCGGCAGACCGGTGCCCAGCAGGGCCGCCACCACGACAAAGGCCAGTGCCTGCAACAGCGACAGCACCGCCGTGGCCAGCAGCTTGGCGGCCAGGATCCACCAGCGCGGCACGGGCGCGGTCAGCAGCAGGCGCATCAGCCCCATTTCGCGGTCGTAGACCATGGCCAGCGAGGACTGCATGCCGTTGAACAACAGGATCATGCCGATCAGGCCGGGCGCAATGTAGACGTCGTAGGGGATGTAGGTGTCGTAGGGCTCGATGATGGCGACGCCAAACACATTGCGAAAGCCGGCGGCAAAGACCGCCAGCCACAGCAGTGGGCGCACCAGGGAGGACGCCAGACGTCCGTACTGGCGCGAGAACTTGAACAGCTCGCGCTGGATCACGGCCCACATGGCCTGCAGCAGGTGGCCCGGGCGCGGGGAGGTGGGCATGGTCATGACGGGGCCTTGCACAGTTTCTGGGGCTCATCCGCCCCCAGCGTGTCGAGGCTGTTGTGCGGGTGCAGGATGCCTTCGAGCGGCAGCGTGGCCAGCACGCCCTGGCCGTCCGTGAGCAGCAGCGGCTGGCGCAGCTGCCGGTCCCAGGGGCGGAATTGCAGGTTCACGCCCTTGGAGCCATCGAGCTGGGCGTTGCCCAGGGCCTGCAGCAATTGGCGGCTGTTGCTGGCTTGCGGTTGCGCGGCGGCAGCGGTGGCAATCGCCTTGCCGGCCATCCAGCTGGCCCAATCGTGGTCGGTCATGGTGCGGCGTGCCGCCTTGGCAAAGCGGCGCGTGACCTGCGGTGCGCCAAAGCGCTCGAACTGGGGATGCCAGGCCAAGGCGACCCAGCCCGCGTCGCCCACCACCGGTCGCGCGGCGGCGGTGTTGTAGGGCAGGCCGCGGGCAAACTCGCCGTCGCTGTCGACAACCCAGACCACGTCGTAGTTGCTGCCAGCCGTCAGCAGCAAGGGGTTGGCCAGCTGGCGCTCGCGCGGGTCGGTGGAGAGTTTGAAATTTTTGCTGGCCACCAGCTTGAGGCCGTAGCGCTGGATGGCGGCCTGGGCGGCGGCGCTGCGCTCAAGGTCCGGCGCGCTGGGGCCGCTGAGCAGCAGCACTGTCGACCATTTGCGGTTGACCAGGGCCTGCGCGATGGCATCGGCGCGCATGCGTTCACTCGGCAGCACATGGAACAGGTTGAGGCGGCAATCGCGTTCACGCAAGCGGTCGGCGCTGGCACTGAGATTGATCACCGGCAGCTTCACCGCATCGGTGACGGCCAGCAGCCAGTCGGCCGGCAGGTTGGCCAGCAGGATTTTGGCGCCGGCTTTCTCGGCCTTCTGGGCCGCGGCGCGGGCGTCTTCGAGCTTGCCCACCGACTGCGTGTCCAGACGCGGCTCGGCCTTGACGGCGTTGAGTTCAAACTGCGCCTCGTCGAGCGCGAGTAGGACGCCGTCACGGGCCGAGCCGCCGGGGTGGCCGAGGTAGGCGCGCTCCAGCCGGGAGCGATCGAGTTCCGGGTTGTCAGCCTGTTCCAGCAGCGTGACTTTCCACGGCGCGGCCTGCACGGCGGAAACCAGCAGCGCAGCCAGCAGGAGGGCGGGGTATTGCCGGCGCATGCTTAGTCCAGCACCACGACGGTGTGCGGCACGCGCCCGACGGCAATGGTCTTGAGTGCCTTGGCCGAGGCCACGTCCACCACCGTCATGTCGTCCGACAGGCCGTTGACGACGAAGAGCTGCGAGCCGGCTTTGTTCAGCGCCACGCTCCAGGCGCGCTTGCCCACCAGCACCTGCTGCGTGACCTTGCGGCTGGCGACGTCGACAAAGGCCACATGGTTGGCGCGCCCCAGGCCGACGTAGGCGGTCTTGCCATCGGCACTCAGGGTGATGCCCACGGGCGTGATGTCGCTGGCACGCGCGCCCTTGAGCTCGAAGCCCAGGGTGTGAACGACCTTCATCTCGCGCGTGGAAATGATGCTGACGCTGGCGCCCAGCTCGTTGGTGACCCACAGCTCCTTGCCATCCGGCGTCAGGGCAAAGCGGCGCGGGCGTTTGCCCACGGCAATGTCCTTGATCACCTTGCGGCTGGCGGTATCGATCACATGCACCATGCTGGCGACTTCGGAGGCGACATAGACCGTCTTGCCGTCGGAGGAGAGCTTGACGCCTTCCGGCTCCTTGCCGACCTTGATGGCGGCCAGTTTCTTTTTGCCCGCCACATCGATGACGCTGAGCTCGGCGTCGTCTTCATTGGAAACGTACAGGGTCTTGCCATCGGGCGAGAGGTCGAAAATTTCGGGCGAATCACTCAAGGGGATGCGACCGACCGACAGGCGCGTGGCCAGGTCAATGATGTCGGCCGCGTTGTCGTTGCCGCAGGCCACCAGCAACTGGCGGCGGTCCGGCGTGACTTGCATGTGGCGCGGGCGCTTGCAGGTTGGGATGCTGCCCTGCACACTCAAGGTGCTCAGGTTGACGACCGTGATCGCCTGGTCTTTTTCACTGGAGACCAGGGCGATGGGTTGGGCCTGGGCGCTCAGGCACAAACCCAGTGTGCTGGCGGCCAGCAGGCCGCAGAGATGGCGAATCGATTTCATGTTGGTGTCGGGGTAGGTTGGCTGGTGCGGGCGATGAAACCCTGTTCCAGGGTGGGCTGGCCCAGGGCGGCGGTGACTTCGGCCGGGCTGCCGTCGGCGATCAGGTGGCCGCGGTGCAGCAGCAGCACGCGGTCGGCTGCCTGCGCTTCCTCAACCCAGTGGGTAGCCCACAGCACGCAACAAGCACGTTGGCGCACCTCTTCATGCACCACCCGCAACAGGTCCTGGCGCGACTTGGGGTCGAGCCCGACGGTGGCCTCGTCCATCAACAGCAGGCTGGGCTGGTGCAGCAGGGCGCGCGTGAGTTCGACCTTGCGCCGGTTGCCGCCCGAGAGTTCGCGCACCGTGCGCTCCAGATCGGCGGACAGGCCCAGCCGCTGGGCGAGATCGGCCATGCGCTGGCGGGCGGTGGTGCGTCGCATGCCGTGCAGATCGGCATGGAACTGCAGATTGCGGCGCACGCTCAAGTCCAGGTCCAGCGACTGCTGCTGGAACACCACGCCGATGCGCGCTAGCGCCTGGGCCGGGTGCTGCTGCAGGGACAGGCCATCGACGGTGATCGTGCCCTGGTCCGGCACAAACAGCCCCGTGAGCAACTGGAACAGGGTGGACTTGCCGGCGCCGTTGGGCCCCAGCAGGGCGCAGAACTGTCCTGCTTGCAGCGTCATGCTCACATCATCAAGCGCCGGACGCGAACCGTAGTACTTGCTGATATGGTCAATGGACAACATGTGAATCAGATGATGTTATGGGTGACCCAAGCAACTGTACTTGATCACATGAAACGCTGCGACAGCGGCCCCAGCCACCAGAGCCAAATGAGCCACAAGGCAGCGCTCCAGAGCAGAAGGATGATCACGATGCCAAAGAGGCTGCGTGGCTTGGCATGCCCGCGTGCCAGCCAGTCCTCGCCTTGCTGGCGACATGCGGTCAAGACAGCGTCGGGCGTGAGCCGAATCGCCAGCCAGATGAAGAGCGGCAGCAACAAGGCCTCGTCCAGATAGCCCAGGATCGGGATGAAGTCCGGGATGAGGTCGATCGGGCTGAGGGCATAGGCCACCACAAAAAAACCGAGGGCCTTGGCATACCACGGCGTTGCCGGGTGTTTGCAGGCGAACCAGAGGGTGATGGCATCGCGCTTCAGACGCCAGGCCCAGGTGCGCAGGGTGGACAGCATACGCATGAGGAGAATCTTGCGGCGCTAAGGGGCGACGGATTGCCGGCATGAGGCGCCACGAGAAATACCGCCGTGGATGATGCCGATCGCAGTCATGAATGAGGGGGGACCTTGTCCTGCTGGGGGCGAGGCAGCTTGCGGTACACCGTGGCACGGCTGATGCCCAGCACGCGTGCCGCTTCGGCCACGTTGCCCCGGGCATCTTCCACGGCTTTTTGAATCAAGGCGGCCTCCATGTCCTTGAGTTGCAACTGAGGTGTCGCCGCCGATGCGGCCTGGGGGGCGGTCCAGGGCGGGCGGATCGGACTTGGCCGCAGGGTTTGCCTGGCGCGGGCCTGAACCTGGATGCGCAGGCCTGACCACAGCGGCACTTCCAGCGCCGTCGCGCTGCGATGGGCCGCATCAAACAGCATCTCGAACGGCAGGGCGAACAGGTCGCGACAGTGGATCGAGGTGGTGACCATTAGACCGAGTTGGGGCAGCAACTGCCGTGCCGTCTGGTTCGCCGCGGTGATCAGGCCATCGGCATCCACAGCCACCAGACCATCCGCATCCTCGCCCAGTGGCAGACCCGGCCAGTTGAGCCGCAGCAGGATCTGGTGGGGCTGCCGCAGCACCAGCGCATTTTCAATGCTGCGGGCCGAGTGGGCGACCAGGTGGCGCAGCTCGGGCCGTTCTGTGGCCTCCACCCCGGTGAGGTCCAGCATGCCGACACAGCGGCCGTTGGGACCAAACACGGGGGCGCCGGCGCAGCTGTAGGCGGCGGTGTCATGGAAGAAGTGCTCACCCCGGTGCAGCCAAATCGGCCGCAACTCACCCAAGGCAGCGCCGATGGCGGAGGTGCCGATGCTCTTTTCCGACAAGTCGACGCCGATGCGGCTGACGACGGTGGCGCGACGGTCGCTGCGATCAATCGGGCCATCGACATCGACCACCACGCCTTCATGGTTGGTCAGGATGGCGAAATAGCGCGTGTCGGCCATGGCACGGCCGAGCTGGCTCAGGATGGGGCGCGCCGCTTGCACCAGTGTGCGGTTGGCTTCCGAGGCCTGCCGCATGACCTGGGCTGACACGGCTTGAAACGTCACCCGTTGTTCCGGGCGCTGCCCCTGGCTCAGGCAGCGGCGCCAGGACTGCTCGATCCAGGGTTCGACCAGGCCGCCAGCCAGTGGTGCCGACTCGATCAGCGCCATCTGCCGTGCCTGGGCAATGCGTCCCAAACGGGAAGTGGGCAGGGAGGTCATGGGCTGAATCATGGCGTGTGTGCTGCGTGTCAGAAGACGTGGATCATGCCAGTCCGTGCATGCCCCCGTGTTGCAATTTGAGAATATTGCCTGAAATCACCCGCTCCAACTAGGGTTGTCCCTAGGGTGGAAGACGTCAAGACTATCAACAATGAATATGCAAGTCGGTTCATAGGTGCCGCAGCACTTGGAGCCTGAACGCAGCTATTTCACGGACACGTTCTTAACGCCGAGGAGACACATATGCAAAAGGTGTTGCACATCAACGCGGACAAGTGCACGGGCTGTCTGCAGTGTGAGATGGCCTGTTCTTTCGAGAACTACGGCACGTTCGCCACCGCCAAGTCCCGCATCAAGGTCTTTGACTTCCACCACACCGGCAAAAAGGTGCCTTACACCTGCACCCAGTGCGACGAAGCGTGGTGCCTGCACGCCTGTCCGGTGGAGGCCATCACAGTCGACAAGGCCAGCGGCGCCAAGGTGGTGAATGACGCCACCTGCGTCGGCTGCAAGGTCTGCACCATCGCCTGCCCGTTTGGCACCATCAACTACGTGCAGGAAACCGGCAAGGTGCAGAAATGCGACCTGTGCGGCGGCGAGCCGGCCTGTGCTGAAGCGTGCCCGACCGGCGCCATCACCTTCATCGACGCCAACTGGACCGGCCTGGGCAAGATGGAGCAGTGGGCCAACAAGCTCGGTAACCAGCCTTCCGCCGCTTAAGGAGAACGACTATGTCTTGGGCAGGAAAAATTCTCCGCGTCGACTTGACTGCGGGCACCGTCAAGTCCGAACCCCTCAACATGGAGTGGGCGCGCAGCTATCTGGGCTCGCGCGGCCTGGGCTCCAAGTACCTGGTGGAAGAGGTCGATGCCAAGGTCGATCCACTGTCGCCGGGCAACAAGATCATCTGGGCCACCGGCCCGCTGACCGGCACCATGGCCTCCACCGGTGGGCGCTACACCGTCATCACCAAGAGCCCGCTGACCGGCGCCATTGCCTGCTCCAACTCGGGCGGCTACTGGGGCGCCGAGTTCAAGATGGCGGGCTGGGACATGGTGATCTTCGAAGGCAAGAGCCCGAAGCCGGTCTACCTCTATGTCAATGACGACGTGGCCGAGCTGCGCGACGCCGCCCACCTGTGGGGCAAGAGCGTGTGGCAGACCGAGGAGCTGCTGAAGAAGGGCTTGCAGGATCCGCTGACGCGTGTGTCGAGCATCGGCAAGGCGGGCGAGAACGGTGTGCTGTTCGCGGCCGTGGTCAACGACCTGCACCGCGCCGCTGGCCGCTCGGGCGTGGGCACGGTTATGGGAGCCAAGAACCTGAAGGCGATTGCGGTGCGCGGCACCAAGGGCGTGGGCAACATCCGCGACCCCAAAGCCTTCATGAAGGCGGTGAAGGAGAAGAAGCAGATCCTCAAGGACAACGCCGTCACCGGCCAGGGCCTGCCGGCCTACGGCACCCAGGTGCTGATGAACGTGATCAACGAGGTGGGTGCGCTGCCCACGCGCAACCACCAGGATGTGCAGTTCGAAGGCGCCAAGGACATCTCGGCCGAAGCCATGGCCACGCCGCGCAAGACCGACGGCAAGAAGCAGCTGGTGACCAACCAGGCCTGCTTTGGCTGCACCATTGCCTGTGGCCGCATCAGCAAGATGGACGAGGGCCACTTCACCATTGCCAACAAGCCGCAGTACTGGGGCACCTCCGGCGGCCTGGAGTACGAAGCGGCCTGGGCGCTGGGCGCGGCCAACGGCGTCAATGACCTCGAATGCCTGCAGTACGCCACCATGATCTGCAACGAGGAAGGCATCGACCCGATCAGCTTCGGCGCCACCATCGGAGCCGTGATGGAGCTCTACGAGATGGGGGTGCTGACCAAGGAGCAGATCGGTATTGAGGCACCATTCGGCTCGGCCCAGGCGCTGGCCTTCCTGGTGGAAGAAACGGTGCACGGCCGCGGTTTTGGCAAGGAGATCGGCCAGGGTTCCAAGCGCCTGACGGCCAAGTACGGCCACCCCGAGCTGTCCATGACCTCCAAGGGCCAGGAGTTCCCGGCCTACGACGGGCGCGGCATCCAGGGCATCGGCCTGGCCTACGCCACCAGCAACCGGGGTGGCTGCCACCTGCGCGGCTACACCATCGCCTCCGAGGTGCTGGGCATCCCGGTCAAGACCGATCCGTTGGAGCATGAAGGCAAGCCGGAACTGGTCAAGGCTTTTCAGGACGCTACCGCCGCCTTCGATTCCTCCGGTCTGTGCATCTTCACCACCTTTGCCTGGGGCCTGGCCGACCTGGCGCCGCAACTGCAGGGCGCGATCGGCGAGCAGTACACCACCGAGGAATTGGAGAAGATCGGTGAGCGCATCTGGAACATGGAGCGCGAGTTCAACAACCGCGCCGGCCTGACCAAGGCGGATGACTCGCTCCCGAAGCGCCTGCTGACCGAGCCCGCCAAGACCGGTCCGGCCAAGGGCAAGGTCAGCATGCTGCCGCTGATGCTGCCCAAGTACTACGAAGTGCGCGGCTGGGACAGCGAAGGCCGGCCGACCGCGGCGACCAAGACCCGCCTCGGGCTGTAGGGCCTGTTCACACCATGGCACGGCATGTGATTCTGGGTGCTGGTCCGGCCGGCGTGATTGCGGCCGAGACCCTGCGCCGGCATGCGCCGCGTGACAGCGTCACGCTGGTGGGCGAGGAATGCGAGGCACCTTACTCACGCATGGCGATTCCCTATCTGTTGATGGGCAATATCGCTGAGCGCGGTACCTGGCTGCGCAAGGGCGCCACGCACTACCGGGATCTGGGCATCGAGTTGCTGCAGGCACGGGCCACCCAGGTGGATACGGCGTCGCGCAAAGTCGTGCTGGACAACGGGCAGAGACTGGCCTTCGATACGCTGCTGATCGCCACCGGCTCCAACCCGGTACGGCCACCGATCCCCGGTATCGATCTGTCCGGCGTTCATCCGTGCTGGACGCTGGCCGATGCGCGCGCCATCCAGGTGCGTGCCGCTCAAGGTGCGCGCGTGCTGCAGATGGGCGCCGGCTTTATCGGCTGCATCATCATGGAGGCCTTGGCCGCGCGCGGCGTCGCCTTGAGCGTAGTGGAGATGGGCAACCGTATGGTGCCGCGCATGATGGGGCCAACGGCCGGCGGCATGATCAGGCAGTGGTGCGAAGCCAAGGGTGTGCAGGTGTTCACCGGCACGCGCGTGGAGGCGATAACGCAGGGCCAGGGCGATACGCTGGACGTCAGGCTGTCCAACGGCAAGACGCTCAATGTGGATCTGGTTATCAGCGCCACTGGCGTGAAGCCCGCTATCGGGTTCCTGGAGAACTCGGGGGTGCGCTGCCTGCAGGGCGTTCTGACCGACGAGCACATGCAGACCAATGTGCCCGGTATCTATGCCGCCGGTGACTGTGCCGAGGCCTTTGACAAGGTCAGCGGCAGCACGGTGGTCAGCGCCATCCAGCCCAATGCGGCCGAGCAGGCACGCGTGGCGGCGCTCAACATGGCGGGCCAGCGCACCGAACTCAAGGGCGTCACCCAGATCAACGTGCTCGACACCCTGGGCTTGGTCTCCACCAGTTTTGGCAACTGGCAGGGCGTGCCCGGTGGCGAGCATGTGGAGCTGACCGACCCGCCAGCGGGCCGGCACCTGAGCCTGCAGTTCAAGGATGATGTGATGGTGGGGTGCAACTCCGTGGGCTGGACCGAGCATGTGGGGGTGATGCGCGGCCTGGTGGAGGGGCAGATCAAGCTGGGGCCCTGGAAAGATGCGCTCATGAAAGACCCGACCCAGCTGGTGCCGGCCTACTTGGCCAGCGCCCAGGCACTGGGCCAGTGGAACGGTGCCGGGGACGAACGGCGGCGATGAAGATCACCTTCAAACTGTTTGCAACGCTGACCGACTACCTTCCGGCCCAGGTGCGACACAGCAACCAGATGGCGCTGGAGGTGGCGCCAGCGGCCACCATCAGCCAGATCATTGAACCCTTTGGCCTGCCGCCCAAACTGGTGCACCTGGTGCTGGTCAATGGCGTGTTCGTTCCCGCCGATCAGCGTGCCAGCCGCAGTTTGGTCGAGGGTGACGTGCTGGCGATCTGGCCACCGATTGCCGGGGGTTGAGGTAGCTGGCTGATTGCGGTGCAATCCTTCTACCCCGAACAGTTTGAGCGCGACATGGCCTGCACCGAGGCTGAGTGGCTGCAGTGGCTGCCGCGCGCCATCGGCACCCATGCCCATGCGCTGGGCGCGGGCTCGGCGCGGGTAGTGCTGGACGGCGGCGAGTTGCTGCTGCAATGGCAGGCGGCAGCGCCACGCGTGATCGCCCTGCTGCGCCTGCCACGGCTGTTGCTGCGTTTCGAATTTCGCAATGTGACGCAGGCGCAGCGCCTGGCGTTCATGAAGCGCTTTGACCTCTATACGCAGCGCGGGGGAGGGTAAACCCTTGCTTTGAACCGTCAGGGAAAAGCCGCTTGCATAAAAGTGGAACTTTCTTATATGCTGACATTCGAAATTATCGGTGCCCAGCCCGTTCATTCCCGACTGACCGCGGGGATGCCACTGGGGTCTCTTCGCAATCTAGCCATCAACCAACGCATGTCATCGAATCAAAGCCACGGACCGATCGCCGCAACCTTCAGAAAGCTCTGGTTTCTGGACAAGGGCGCAGACCAACTCCTCATCAACGACATCGCCGTGCGGATCCGCGCCGGTCTGATGCTGGCCATTCCCCTGTACATGGGGTTCACGCTCTTCGATGCCGTGTTCGGCTCGCACTGGATCGTCACCGGGAATTCCATCAAGGACACCTTCGATACGGATTTTGACGGCCACATTCTTTACAGCGTCGAGGCCATACGGCGTACTTACGACTACACGATACAGACCTGGGTGCTGCTGTACGCGCTGTTCGAGATGCTGGCGGGCATGTTTGCCTTCAGCGCCCGGTTTTCCCCCACGATTCTGATCGCCAGCTTTCTTGCCAGAGGCCATGCGCCGGTCTGGAAACCCCTGGCGCCCAAACGTTTCGCCTGGTCGATCGGCGCGAGCTTCATCACGGTCTGTCTGATCTTCTTCCACCCGGAAGTATTCGCCGGCTGGGTGAACTGGCTGTTCGCCCATGAGGTACTGCCGACCACCCGCAACTACATGCCCAAATGGATCCCGCTGGTCCTGGTGTGGGTGTGCATGGGCTTCATGTGGATGGAGACCGTGCTGGGATTTTGCGTTGGGTGCCAGGTCCATGCCTTGCTGGTCAAAATGGGTTGGCTGAAGGAGGAATGTGAAGCCTGCAACAACCTGAGCTGGAATACCTAGGGACTGTTCAAGGCATCAGCAAAAAGCCGCGCTACGCGCGGCTTTTTATTGGGTGCGCTTAGCCTCAGTCCCGCTGCTGCCACTTCATCGTCGCCACGGCGCCGATAACGATGCCGCTCAGGGCGACGAAGGAACCGATGGCGAGGGTGGAGACGCCGGACAGGCCCTGGCCCACGGTGCAGCCCATGGCGGTGACACCGCCAAAGCCCATCAGCATGGCACCGATGAGCTGGTTGCGCAGGTCATCCATCGAGGCAAAGCCTTCCCAGCGGAACTGGCGCGTGCTCAGGGCGTAGGCCAGCGAGCCCAGCACCACGCCGATGACGGTGGCAATGCCGAAGGTCACGCGCAGCGACTTGTCGGTCCACAGCATCAGCAGTTCCAGGTTGTAGGCAATGGGGGCCACAAAGCTGAACGATTCGAGCGTGCGGGTGTTGGTGCCGAAGTAGATCATCTCCAGCGTGTCCGGGTTTTCGCCGTAGCCGATGTGGCCGGTCAGGTACCAGGCCACCACGACGATCCCGCCCAGCACCACGGCGCCGATGATCTGGCTGGTGTTGGCGCGAAAGCGCTTGTCCTTGAAGATGAAGCCCAGCAGGGCCAGCGTGATGAGGCCGAAGACGATCAGCAGCGCGGTCTTGCCCGGCAGACCGGTGACACGCGCCAGCAGGTCGGGCAGACTCTGCGATTTCATGCCCCAGGCCGACAGGTCGATGGCCACCGGGTCCAGGTAGCTGGAACGCCACTGGGCAAACAGGCCCTTGAGCGTCATGTAGGCGGAGATGCCGAGGAAGGTCAGCACCACCAGCGCGCGCACGCTGCCGCCGCCGACGCGCAGCAGGTTCTTGTTGGCACAACCGCCAGACAGGGTCATGCCGATGCCGAACAGCGTGCCGCCTAGCAGCATGGACAGCCAGGGCAACACCGGGCGCTGGTAGACGCTTTTTCCCAGTTCGACGAAGCCGAAATACTGCAGCAGACTGGTGCCGGTCAGCGCGACGGCAATGGCCAGCAACCACATGCGCATGCGGCCCCAGTGTTCCATGTTGACGACGTCGGAGATCGCCCCCATGGTGCAGAAGTTGGTTTTGCTGGCGACGAAACCAAAGACCAGGGCCAAGGCGAAGCCACCCCACACGACCCAGGTTGCCACATTGACGGTACTTTCCATGAATGTCTCCGTTATTTTGTTTTGAACGTCAGGATTTGCTGGCGACCCGGCTCATGGTGTCGCGGATCGCATCGGGGGCACTCATGATGCGCATGAACTGTCCCATGCCCAAGTCGGGCCAGGACAGGGCGATGCGGTAGCGCGCGTAAAGGGAATACACCTTGTTGCCGACGATGAAGATCTCATAGGGCAGGGCCGCCACGTGATCGGCGCCTTCGATCTTGCTGACCCACCAGCCCTCACCGCTGTCCACGCTGTTCATGGCCACGCCGATGACGGCCATTTTTTGCTCCGGCATGAGCACCTCGTAGACCTTGCTGGTGTCGGCGGTCGCCTTGGCCAGGTTGCCTTGCACGGTGGCCAGAGCCTCCTCAAAACTGGCATGGGTGACGAGTTCGCTGTTGTCCGAGTCGAAGCGCTCCATGCCAAACATGTAGCGGTAGTCGGCCAGATCATCCGCCGGCACATCGCCGCCGAAGGGCTGGGCCGTGCCCAGCGCCAGGGTCAGACGGGCTTGCGTTGACTTGACGGCGGCCTGTGCCGCGCTGAACTTTTTGCGCAGGTAAGCACGGTACCAGTACTCCGGATTCATGTAGGACACGGTGCCGTCGCTCTGCACGCCGACGCGGATGCCGGCGGCCACCACGGCCGAGCCGCCAATGGCGCGGATTGCATTGAGGAGGCCCGGGTCAGTGACGATGACACTGCCGTGCTGCGGCATGCCTTTTGGCGTGTGCCGGCCGACCAGGGTGAAGCCGGCCGCCTGCAGTTTTTTCTCGACCGCGCTGAGTTGCGCCGACAGATCGGCCGGCGCCTGTTTGTCGCCCTGCATATAAGGCGCCAGCGCCATGCTGGCTTGGGAAATAAAGACCAGGAACAAACACAGGATCAGTCGCTTCATGGCAATCCTTTATCGTTTAACGATGAGATGGGGCGGCCGCTCCGTGACAGAGCGGCGAACTCCAGGCCGCGGCCGGGACGGTGTCGTGCCGGCTGCGTGTGCTTCAGATGAAGAGGCAGACGTCGGATTCGCCGGCGAACTTCATGAAGGTGGCAGCACCGCCGTATTCCATGTTGTCGATGAAGTCGCTCTTCTGGAATTCAAACAGGTCGACCGTCATCTGGCAGGCGACGAACTTGACATCAGCCTCCAGGCACAGGTCGCGCAGCTCTTCGAGCGAGGCCACGCCCTTGGACTTCATCTTCTGCTTCATCATCATCGTCGCCATGGATTCCATGCCCGGCAACATCTGCACCATCACCGGCATGGGGATCGGCATTGGCATGGCCGGGTTTCCCAATGGGCTGATCTTGACGGCGCTCAGATCCTTGCGCAGCAGTTGCAGGCCGTAGAAGGTGAAGAATATCTGCACGTCCCAGCCCAGCGCGGCTGCGGTGGAGCCCAGGATGAAGGGCGGGTAAGCCATGTCCAGCGTACCCTTGGTGGCAATCAGCGCCATCTTCTTTGTCATGTCGTCTCCTCGGTGGTGGATAGGGGGCGAGACAGCGGCTCAGGCTTTCTTGAGATAGAACACGAATTTGTTGTTCTCGCTGCCCTGCTCCAGCAGCGCATTGCCGGTTTGCTCGGCAAAGGCGGCCATGTCGCAGACCGAACCCGGGTCGGTGGCCAGAACTTTCAGCACCTGGCCGGACGCCATGTCGCTGAGTGCTTTCTTGGTCTTCACGATGGGCAGGGGGCAGGCCAAACCGGAAGCGTCATATTCCTTGTCGAAGTTCATCGTTGTCTCCAATCGCTGGCGGGTGCAGCTTTGTTTTGGTGGAATGCAGAACCATTGCTCGTGTCGGGCTTTGCCGCGCACGTGAAGTCATTCTTGAATAGCTGTCCGGTAGCGTCTATTACCGCAAAGGGTGATGATGAGTAACCCATGTGGGTTATGGGGCTAGGGCCTGTTAACACTAATTTCTCAAGATGCGTTGCGGATCAAAAAGGCCATGCGGTAGGCGCGTGGATGCTGCCGGGGTCAGTCCCCGGCAAGTCCGCGCAACACCCCGCATGGCCTTTTTGACCGCAACCCGAAGGGAACGTTGTGAAAACCGGGCCACTCGTTGTTGCACTCCTTGCCCAGACAGCCAGTCTGGGCGTCGTCGCGCGCCTAGATTGGCCCGGTTTTCATAACGTTCGCACTTGAGAAATTAGTGTTAACAGGCCCTGATACCGATGCTGGGTAGCGCTTGGCCTTACCACTGCACCAGCAGTCGGCCCTTGACGACCTTGCATTCCAGTCGCGTGAGCGGGCTGTTGCCTTTTTTGATGCAGTCACCACTTTTGACATCAAAAACCCATTGGTGCTTGGGGCAGGTCAGGGTGGTGCCGGAGAGCGCCAGATGCGGGATGTCGGTGCTCTGGTGCGGGCAGCGGCTGTCATAGACCTGCCAGCTTTTTTTGTCACGGTAGACAAACAGGCCGCGACCGTCGCACTCGGTACGTGTCACCTCGCCGCTCTTGATGTCGGCGCTGGCCATGACGTCGTGCCAACTGGCCGCCGGCGGGTTGAGGGCCTCGAGTTGGAAGCCCGGGAGGTTCATGTCCAGGATGATGTCGGTGGCCCAGATGATCTTGGCCAGGCCCAGCGCGGGAAAGGCCATGAGCAGGGCATCGAGCACCTCCATCGGTGTACAGCCCTCGCGCAGGGCGCGCCCCAGGTACTGGCGAAAGCCGCGCTCGGTCTGCGCATGCACCTTGGTGATGACGGAGATCAGGTTGCGTGTTTTCGGGTCCAGGTGCTTGCCGGTCTCCTTGAGGAACTTGAAGTAGTGGCCTAGTGCATCAGGACGGGCCTGGACCAGGTAGTTCAGTGCATCACTCATGGGTATTTCCTTCATCAGACTTGACATGGACCACCAGTACCGGACACTCGGACAGGCCAATGGTTTTTTGCGCCACACCGCCGATCAGGGCGCGCGGGATGCGGCTGTCGCTGCGGCTGCCCATCACCAGCAGATCGGCCGCCTCGCGTTTGACGGCATCCAGGATCTCCAGATACGGCTTGCCCACCCGTGTGCTGCCTTGCACCTCGATGCCGGCCTGTTGCAGAGCCTGCCGGGCGTTTTGGATGAAGGCCTCGGCGTGCTGGCGCTGTGCCGGCTCGTCATGGGTGATCACGCAGAGGATGTTCAGCGGCAGGGCGCATTCAGCCGCGACCGCTGCTGCACTGGCGATGAGCTGCTGGCCGTAGGCCGTCGGTTCCACTGCCACCAGTACACGCCGCTGCCACATCGGTGCGTCACGCGGCACGATCAGTACGCTGCAGGCGGCGTGCGAAACCACCTTGGACACCATTTCGCCCAGCAACAGGTTGGCCAGGAAGCCGCGCTTGCCGCGCCGCCGGATCACGATCAGGTCGCTGCCGCGTTCTGTGGCTTCGTCCACGATCTCACGATAAGGCTCGGGGCCACGCCGGGCACGCAGGTCCAGCGCCACGCCGCGGGCTTGCGCCAGGTCGCGCAAGCGGGCGATCTTGCGGGCGGCGTCCTGCTCGGTTCGGGCCGCAATCTCCGGCGCCAGCGCCTCGTATTCCGGGTTGCTGACCAGCGGCAGCACGGCGGCCAGGGCCTGCCCGCATCGGTGCGCCAGTTGAATCGCCAGGCGTTCTGCCCCGGCATCGAATTCAGTGTGTTCGGTGGCGAGCAGGAGACGCTGGAAGGGGGCTACCATGGTGTTTCGTCCCGTTTCAATGTCCCGAAGTCAGAACGCCGGAGGCTGCAAGCAGCAACACCATGACTTCGAACGCGCAAATTACCGCATAGACGGCATCCCGCTGTTTCAGGAACAGCGCAATCAGGGCCAGCAAGGGTGGCACCGAGCATCCTGCGAGCACGGCAATGCCGATCATATTGATGCGGTCGCCATGCCTGATCAGGGCCATCCAGTCAAACACTTCCGGCGTGTGGGTCACCGCGTGGTAGGTGTCGACCGGCAGGTTCCACAGGCTGGGCAGGCGCTCCAGCGGTACGTGGGGCGCAAGCAAGCCCGTTACGTAGGCGGTGAAGCTGAGCACCAGCAACACCAGCCCGACGCGCGTGCCCCAGTCAAGCAGCAAGGCATAGCGCTGGGCGTCGGCCTGCACGGCCAGGGATTCCTTCAGACCCATAGTCCAGTTCCCTTCAGGAAAGCGCGGATGCCGGCGAACAGCAACAGGGCGATGACCAGTCTGCGGATGACCGAGCCGGGCAGCACGTTGAGCAGTCGTGCGCCGATGCGCGCACCCAGCATCATGCCGACGATGGACGGCACCGCGATCATCGGCAGCACGGCGCCACGGTTGAGGTAGACCCAAGCCGCAGCCGAATCGACCAGCGAGAGCACCAGGCCCGAGGTGCCCGCCGACACCTTGAGTGGCACGCCCATCAGCAGATTGAGCGCCGGCACATTGGCCCAGCCCGCGCCAATGCCGAACATGCCGGCCATGACGCCGATCAGCAGGAACAGAAACAGCCCCATCGGCGTGCGATGCACCTGCCAGTCAAACGAGCGCCCCGACGCGCCGTCGATGAAGACGCCATGGATGCCGAGGATCGAGGACAACCGGTCCGGTCGCTGGACGACCGGGAATTCCGACTTCTTGACCGAGAGCATCAGGGTCACGATGCCCAGCACGATCACACCCAGCGCGATCTGGATGATGTTGGCCGGCAGCGCCAGCCCGAGCATGGCGCCAGCGATGGAGCTGATCGAGGCCAGCAGCGCCAGCGGCAGGGCCAGGCGCAGATTGGCCAGTCCGCCGCGCAACAGCAGGGGGCCGGCGGCCAGCGCGCTGGCCAGTGCCACCAGCAGGCCGGCGCCGCGCACGAAGTCAAGATGGAAGGGAAAGAAACCACCGACGATGGGCACGAACAGCGTGCCGCCGCCAATGCCCGCGGGCACGGCCACGATGCCGATGAAAAAGCAGGTGACGAACAGCGCCAGCGGCCAGAACCACCACGGCAGGGGGCTCGGACTGGCTGCATCGCTCGCCTGTGTCATGGTGGCGGCTGCGGTCAGTTCGGCCGCCTGCGCGCCATCGCCCAGGAAGGTCAGGGTCAACAGCAGGGCGCCCAGCAGTGGCAGAAAGTGGCGGGCGTGGCGCAGAAACGAATGCATCATGCCGCGTCGCTCACAGCGGTTTGCGGATGGTCATGGCGCCGCGAATCTGGCCTAACGCATAGCCTACGCCCAGGTCTTGCGGGTAATGGGTCTTGAGCTGGGCTTGCACGCCGGGCGTGAGCTGCTCGGTCGGGCCGTGACAGGACAGGCACAGCGCCTGCACCGGCAGGGCCTTCATGTAGCGGTATTCCTTGCCGTCATTGCTGGCAATGATGTCCCATTTCTCCAGTGTGGCGGGGTTTTCGCCAGCAGCGGCACGGCGGTCGAAGTCTTCCAGCGCGGCGCGTTCCCAGGCGTCAGGCACGGCGCCGGGATTGCGGTTGCGCAGGCTCACGCGTTTGATCGCCCAGCCGGTCTGCGCCGAGGCCGCCTTGGCCATCTGCGGTGCTTTGTCGCGGCAAACGCCAATGGCCGATTCCGGTCCGCCTTTGGCGATTTCCTCGGTCAGCAGCTGCAGCAGCTTTGGGGGAACGGATGACGCCACCTGGCGTGCCTCGCCCAGCCAGGGGGTGTCCTGGGCCTGAGCGCCAAGGCTCATGAGCAGGCCGAGAGTCAACAGGATCTTGCGCATGACGGGACTCCTAAGAGATGGTCTGGTAGTAGAGGTTTTGCGGATGGTTGGCCTGGGCAAAGAAGAACCAGCGCTCTGCGAGCAGTCCGATGTATTGCAGCGCAAAGGCCGTCGCCAGCAGCGAGGTTGAGGCGTTGTTCACACCGGTGGCCAGGGCCAGTAGCGGCAGCGGAAACACCAGCAGCAGAAAGCTCCATTTGATGCTGGCCAGTGAGGCGGCACTGCGGCCATGGAAAAACTCGCGGGTATTGAAGGAGCCGCCCATGAAACCCTGCGCTTTTTGCACGATGCGCGGGTGCTTGATGCCGATGGCGGTTTGCAATGTGGATTTCGGGCGCAGCCGTGCATTGCGCCACAGCGAGGCGCTACGGCTGAGCAGCGCAGCGATCGTCAGCAGCATGGTCGTCAGCGCGTAGGGACGCAACAGGCTCGGAGCTCCCAGGCCAGCCAGCAGGGTGGCGAGCATGAAACCCGAAGCGCTGCCCAGCAGCAGGTAGTTGATCAGCGTCAGCGGGCTGGCCCATTCCTGCAGGAAACGGATCGAGGCATAAATCATGGCGGTGCAGACAAACAGGGCCAGGCAGGCCAGTACCGTGAGTGCGCCAATGCTGCGCGTCGAAGCCCAGCCCAGATGGTGGGCCAGGCCATAGACGAAGACGCCCAGCATGAACAGCGGCAGGGCAATGACCTCGCGCGACAGCCAGGAGGTGCGCCACATGGTGGCCGTGCGCCAGGCGCGCTCCGGATGCCCGAGGTGGAAGAACGAGGCCAGCAGGCCGAAGCCGGACAGCACGAGGCTGACCACGCTGCCCAGGACCAGGAACTGGCGCATGTCAGTTGGCGCCATGTTTGCCGGGTTGAACATTTCGGCGGCAAACAAGGCGAGAAACAGGCCTTGCGCCGCGCCGATGAGGGTGGTCAGAAAGATGACCGAGAAAGCGGGTTTCATGGCGGCGTCTTGTCAAAGTGTTCAGGTGGAATAGTCTTCACGACCGTGGATGCGCGCAGGATGCTCGGGCTGCTGGCCGTCGATCTTGAGCGGGTTGTCGACCCGCTCAAGATCTTCCGGATGGATCTTGATCTCGGTCTTGCGCCGCGGCAGATAGTGGTTGGCCGGCTTCGTGCCCCATTCAGGCATGAGCTGGTAGCCGGCGCGCTCGTTGATGGCTTGCGACACCACCGACTCGGGGTCGTGGATATCGCCGAACAGCCGGGCGTTGGACGGGCAGGCGATCACGCAAGCGGGTTTACGCTGCGCTTCCTCGATCGCCTTGTCGTAGATCCGATCGACGCACAGCGTGCACTTGCTCATGACCTTGCGTTGCTCATCGAACTCGCGCGCGCCATAGGGGCAGGCCCAGGAGCAGTACTTGCAGCCGATGCACTTGTCATAGTCCACCAGCACGATGCCATCGCTCTCGCGCTTGTAGCTGGCGCCCGTGGGGCAGACCGGCACGCACGGCGGGTCTTCGCAGTGCAGGCAGGACTTGGGGAAGTGCACGGTCTGGGTGTTGGGAAATTCACCGACCTCGAAGGTCTGGACCCGATTGAAGAAGGTGCCGTTGGGATCGGCGCCATAGGGGTTGAGGTCGACCAAGGCGCCGGCCGTGCCGGAGGTGTTCCACTGCTTGCAACTGGTGACGCAGGCATGGCAGCCGACGCAGACATTGAGGTCAATGACCAGGGCGAGCTGTGTCATGGCGAGCCTTCCTTGTTCACGAGCTGTGGCATGGCAAGCGAGCCTTCCTTGCTTTCGAGCTGGGTCATTTCCATTCCCCCTTGCCGGCAAAGAAGCTCTGCCAGCGTGGAATCTCTTTTTGTGTGCCCGGCGCGGCGGGCACGGCCTTGAACTGCGGCCAGCTGACCTGCTCTTCTTCGGGTTGCGCCTTGTAGATGCGTACCCGCACGTCGTACCAGCCGGCCTGGCCGGTGATCGGGTCGGAGTTGGACAGGGTGCTGCCGGGCAAGGTGCCGGGCAGTTCCTCGCTCAGCAGGTGGTTGAGCAGGAAGCCGCGCTGCGATTCGTTGGCATCCGGTGTCAGGCGCCAGGCGCCGGGCGCCTTGCCGATGGCGTTCCAGGTCCAGACCGTGCCGGGCTCCACCGCCTCGGAGTAGCGGCACATGCAGCGCACCTTGCCCCATTGCGACTCGACCCACATCCAGCCGCCGTCGGCGATGCCTTCAGCCTGCGCCGTTTTCGGATTCACGAACAGGTAGTTGTGGGTGTGGATCTGGCGCAGCCAGGCGTTTTGCGAATCCCAGGCGTGGTACATCGCCATGGGGCGTTGCGTCACCGCGTTGAGCGGGTAGGTGGTGGTGTCGGTGGCTTGCGACTCCAGCGGCGTGTAGTAGAAGGGCAGCGGGTCGAAGTAGGTCTCGACCCGCTTGCGCAGATGGTCCGGCGGCTGCTTGCCGGGGCGCTTGCCCTGGGCGGCGCGGCGGAAGCCCTGCAGGAACTCGGAGTAGATGTGGATCACGATGGCGTCGCTGTCGCGCCGGATGCCGGCCTTCTGCGCCCAGTCCATGTAGCCGCGGTTCCAGTTGCGCATGTACTGGTGTTCCGGCGGCATCTCGTAGTGGAACACGCAGTTGTTCTGCGCATACATCTCCCACTGCTTGGGGTTGGGCTCGCCGCGCATGGATTTCTCGCCGCCCTTGCCGCGCCAGCCGGCCAGGAAGCCGATGCCCGAGCCGGGCGCGGTTTCGTAGTTGACGATGAAGTCCGGGTAGTCGCGGAACTTGCGCCCGCCCTCGGCGGTGGTGAAGGCCGGGAACTTGAGCCGGCTGGCCAGTTCCACCAGCACTTCCTGGAACGGTTTGCACTCGCCTTTCGGTGGCACCACCGGGATGCGCACCGAATCGACCGGCCCGTCGAATTCCGAGATCGGCCGGTCCAGCATGGACATGACGTCGTGCCGCTCCAGATACGTGGTGTCGGGCAGCACCAGGTCGGCAAAGGCCGTCATCTCGGACTGGAAGGCGTCGCAGACCACCAGGAAGGGGATTTTGTACTCGCCGCTCTTGTCGCCTTCGGTGTGCCTGTCGTTGAGCATCTTGCGCACCTCAGACGTGTTCATGGTCGAGTTCCACGCCATGTTTGCCATGAAGATCAGCAGGGTGTCGATGCTGTAAGGCTCGCCGCGCCAGGCATTGGTGATGACGTTGTGCATCAGGCCGTGGGCCGACAGCGGGTGCTCCCACGAGAAGCCCTTGTCGATGCGCACCGGCTGGCCGGCGTCATCGACGAACAGGTCGTCCGGGCTCTCCGGCCAGCCCAGCGGCGCGCCATCGAGCGGCGTGTTGGGCTTGACCGCCTGCGGGCCCTTTGGCGGGCGGGCATTGGGCGGCACGGCACGCGGGTAGGGCGCCTTGTGGCGGAAACCGCCCGGGCGGTCGATGGTGCCCAGCAGACTCATGAGGATGGCCAGCGAGCGGATGGTCTGGAAGCCATTGGAATGGGCGGCCAGACCGCGCATGGCGTGGAAGGCCACCGGGTTGCCCTTGACCGATTCGTGGCGCTTGCCCCAGCAGTCGGTCCAGGCAATTGGCAACTCGATCTTCTGGTCGCGTGCCGTGATGCCCATCTCGTGCGCCAGGCGGCGGATGGTCTCGGCCGGAATGCCGGTGATGCCGGACGCCCACTCAGGCGTGTAGGGCTTGACGCGCTCGGCCAGCAGCTGGAACGCGGGCACGGCCGCCGTGCCGTCAGGCATGGCGAAGTGACCCAGCAGCGCCGGGTCGGCGCCTTCGGTGTGGTCGGCCACCGGCTGGTTGCTAAGGCGGTCCCACCAGTGGAAGTTGGCCGGGCGCAGCGGGTTGACGACATCGCCGTCGGCCTTGCGCAGAAACATGCCGAACTCGTCGCTCTTGTCGTCCTGGTTCACCAGCTGGCCGGCGTTGGTATAGCGCGCCAGGAACTCGCGGTCATAGAGGCCCAGGGCAATGAGTTCGTGGATCAGCGCCAGCAGCAGCGCGCCGTCGGTGCCAGGTTTGATCGGCACCCATTCGTCGGCAATCGCCGAATAGCCGGTGCGTACCGGGTTGATGGAGATGAAGCGCCCGCCATTGCGCTTGAACTTGGAGAGCGCCATCTTCATCGGATTCGAGTGGTGGTCCTCCGCCGTGCCGAGCATGACAAAGAGCTTGGCGCGCTCCAGATCGGGGCCGCCGAACTCCCAGAACGAGCCGCCGATGGTGTAGATCATGCCGGCGGCCATGTTGACCGAGCAAAAGCCGCCGTGCGCCGCGTAGTTGGGGGTGCCGAACTGGCGCGCGAACAGGCCGGTCAGGGCCTGCATCTGGTCGCGCCCGGTGAAGAGTGCGAATTTGCGTGGGTCGGTGGCGCGGATCTTCTTCAACCGCTCTTCGAGCAGGGAGAAAGCCTCTTCCCATTCAATCTCTTCGAACTCGCCGGCGCCGCGTTCACTGCCAGCCTTGCGTCTGAGCGGCTTGGTCAGGCGCGCCGGCGAGTACTGCTTCATGATGCCCGAGGAGCCCTTGGCGCAGATCACGCCCTTGTTCAGGGGATGGTCCGGGTTGCCTTCGATGTAGCGCACCTCACCGTTGCGCAGGTGCACGCGGATGCCGCAGCGGCAGGCGCACATGTAGCAGGTGGTGTTGCGGGTTTCGGTGCTGGCGCCGGCCAGGGGCGGAGCTTGCGGGTCGTGTAGGGGGGTGGATGCCATCCCCGGATTACCTCAAGACTCAAAGCAAACGTCTATTACCGCCAAGGGTAATTGGCCTCTAACCCATATGGGTAATGGGGTATGCCCGAGGGTTGCACGGCGCCAGAATCGAATAGCCCCGGTGGTATCAGGGAAAACGTGTGGCTGATTCAGGCAAACATGTCTTTCCCTCGAAACCTTCCCTCAATATACTTAACTGACTATATAAACATAGATACTGTGTCCAGCACAGTACCGAGAGACGACATGGTTTCCTTCTTCGACGACAGGGGCCTTGCAGACAGGGGGCCATTAGCATGAAGGTCGCTGCGAATCCAGCCAGCGTGCCGGTGGCCGCTTGGGGGCAGCCGCCCTTGCCGGTGGCGGATCTCTTTGCCGAACTCACCGCCGGTCTGAGCAATGGCAGCGAACTGGAAACCTTGCTGGGGCAATTTCTCGCGCCCATCATCCGGCTCGCCGGCGCCCAGGCCGGTCTGGTGCGTACCTTGTCGGACGATGGCGAGCACATGCGGCTGGTGGGCGATATCGGCCTGCCGCCGGGGGTGCGACTGGCAGAACTGTCGGTGGACCGGCATTGCGGTACCTGTGGCATCGCGGCTGACAGCGAGGCGTTGACCTGGTCGGTTGATCTGCGTTCCTGTGCCAAGCAGCACCAAGACGGTGACTATTTCAGCCGGGATTGCCGACGCATGCTGGCCGTACCCTTGCGTCACCGCGGCCAGTTGCTGGGCATCTACAACCTGTTTTTTCACACCGAGCTGGAGCTCAGTGCGGACATTCTGGCGGTGTTGCGCTCCATCGGCGAGATGCTGGGGCTGGCGCTGCACAACGCGCGACTGGAGCGCGAAAACCTGCGCGCCACGGTGATGACGGAACGCAAGTTCCTGGCCAGCGAGGTGCATGACAGCATTGCGCAGACCCTGGTCTATGTGAACATGCGCCTGCCCTTGCTGCACGATGCCATGCTGCAGCATGACGATGCCCAGTCCATGCGCTATTTCTCGGACGTCAAGCGGGCGGTCGCAGACATCCATGCCAGTCTGCGCGAGATCATGGTGAATTTCCGCGCCAGCATGGACCCACAAGGTTTGCTGCCAGCCCTCAAGGGCTTGGCGGACGGTTTCCATCACCGCACCGGCATCGAACTGGCATTTACCTGCGACACGCCCGACCTGGGGCTGGCGGTCGAGCAGGAAGTCCAGGTCTTCCATATCGTTCAGGAAGCACTGGCCAATGTGGGGCGGCATGCCCATGCCCGCAACGTTTGCCTGAGCATTGGACAACGGGCGGGGCAACTGGAGGTGCTGGTCGAGGATGACGGTCAGGGACTGAGCGCTGGTCCCCTATCGACGCCGGGCAGTGCCTTGTCGGCGGAGTCCCACTTTGGCCTGACGATCATGAAGGAACGTGCGCAGCGCCTGGGGGGGGTGCTCGATATCGAGCCACGTACCGAGGGCGGAACCCGGGTCCGGCTGCGTGTGCCGCAGCCAGGCGCGTGGGCGCTGGAGGCGCGGCCATGACGCCATCGGTGCGTGTGATGCTGGTCGATGACCATGCCCTGTGCCGCACTGGCTTGACCGAATTGCTGCAAAACCGCGGCGGCATCCAGGTGGTGGGTGCTACCGGCGACCCTGCCCAGGTGGTGCCCATGCTGCGTGCGCACCAGCCGGACCTGCTGGTGCTGGACTTGCGGCTGGGGGCCGCCGATGGCTTGAGCGTGCTGCGCCAGATCCGCGCCGAGGGCTGCGAAACCCCGGTTCTGATCCTGACCATGAGTGCCGCCGAGGACGACTTGGCCGCCGCGCTGCGTGCCGGGGTGCGGGGCTATCTGCTCAAGGACATGGAGCCCGACGAGGTGATCGAGTCGATCGAGCGCGCCGCACGCGGCGAGCTGGTGGTGGCGCCGACGATGGCGCTCAAGCTGGCCCACATGTGGCAGAACGGGCAGAAGGGCGCCATCAAGCGCGACCTCGCCGCCACGCTGACAGAGCGCGAACGCGAGGTGCTCGATCATGTGGCACGTGGCGAAAGCAACAAGGTGATCGCGCAGGCGCTGGACATCAGCCACAACACCGTCAAGCTGCATGTGCGCCACATCATGACCAAGCTCGATCTGAACTCGCGGGTGGAGGCGGCGGTGTTCGCCTTCGAACACCGGCACCAAGGCGAGGTCAGCGGCCTGCCGGACGAACCCGCCCGCAAGCCCTTACGCTGAGCACAGCATTTCCGGCGCGACAGCTTCTTCTGCGCCCTGCGGTGTGAACCAGGCCAGGGTGTTGTGCAGTTTCACCACATCGCCGACGATGATCAGACTGGGTGAGGTAAAGCCACTGTCGGCCACCCGTTCGGGCAGATCGGCCAGCGTGCCAGTAAGCACCTTTTGCGATGTCGTGGTGCCATGCTGCACCAGCGCGATCGGCCGGTCAGCCGGAGCGCCATGGGCGATGAGCTGGCGGCAGATGTCAGGCAGGGCGTTCAGGCCCATGTAGATCACCACCGTCTGGCGCGCCCGCGACAGCGCCTCCCAGTCCAGGTTGGCGCTGCCGTCCTTGAGGTGGCCGGTGACGAACAGGCAGGACTGGGCATGGTCGCGGTGTGTCAGCGGAATGCCGGCGTAGCTGGCCACGCCGCAGGCGGCGGTGATACCGGGCACCACCTCGAAGTCAACGCCATGTTCGGCCAGCACTTCCATCTCTTCACCGCCGCGGCCGAAGATGAAGGGGTCGCCACCCTTGAGGCGCACCACCTGCTTGCCTTCGCGTGCCAGCTTGACCAGCAGCAGGTTGATCTGCTCCTGGCGCATGGTGTGTTCGTTGCGGCGCTTGCCGGCGTAGATCTTTTGCACCTGCGGCAAGGCGAATTTCAGGATCTCGGGGGAGACCAGATTGTCATAGACGATGGCGTCGGCCTGACCCAGCAGGCGCACGGCGCGCAACGTCAGCAGTTCCGGGTCGCCCGGACCGGCGCCCACCAGGTAGACGCGCCCGCGCGCTTCGCGCTTGTGTTGGATGATGGTTTTCAATGGGAGCCTCCTCGGCTGCCGCACCCGCCACTGCTGCAGCCACCGCTGCCACAGCCCGTGGGGGCGCAGCCGCCAGCGCTACTGGGCCGGTTGTCGATGAAGATGAAGTTGAACTCGCCCGGGTTGAGTTCGACGAAATCCAGTACGGTCTCGTCGAGCAGGTCCTTGTGATGGTCGGCGATCAGCACCGACACGCCTTCGATCAGCAGGCGCATGTCATCCTCGCCACTGTCATCAAAGCCCATGCCGTAATCGATCGAGCCATCGGGCGCTTGTCGGGCCGCGATGCGCAGGGCCAAGTCAGTGGCCCCGCTGTCCTGGGCGGCCTTGTGAATCTGCTGTGCAGCAGTCGGGGTCAAGGTAAACATGCGGATCTCCTTTACGTGTCTTAGTGCTCGCCCTTGGTTCGGAGCAGGCCGGCCAGCCGGTTGCCCTGCTTCTGGGGTCCCCCGCGCGGGAACAGGTCGTGCAGGTAGTGGTTGCTGCCGCGCTGCGGTCCCCAGACTTCGGTGAAGTGCTTGATCATGGCGCGCACCTGGGCCTGCACGCCGTGCTCGGCGTAATACTCGCGCAGCCAGCGGATGATCTGCCAGTGCTCGTCGGTCAGCACCAGCGCTTCCTGCTGGGCCAGTGCGCGCACGAAATCCTCCGACCAGTCGCCCAGGTTGCGCAGATAGCCCTCGGAATCGGTCTGTACCGGCACGCCCTTGACCAGCAAGGTGCGGGTGAAGGCATCCGGTGGCGATGGCAGGATAGCGTTCATGCAGCAACGCCTTCGATGGCTTCAGCGCGGGGCGGGTCTGCCAGGGCCTGGCGCCGTGCGCGCACGAAGTCGACAAAATGCTGTGTCCAGCCGCTACCGGCGATGTCGCGCAGGTGCGCGTAGCAGGCCAGCACATGGCGGTGCACCAGTCCGTCGTGCCGGCCGTCGATGCCATGTCCGCGCAGCACGCGAAAGGCAAAGCGCGCGCCGGGATCGAGCCGGTCCAGACTGGAGTAGTGAAATTCGTGGCCGAGCAGCGTACGCGCCTGCAAGCCAGGCCAGGGCATGTCCGGCGTGGCGGCCAGCTGCACATAGCCGCGCCCGACCGGCTTGTCATGCATGGTGACGTCGCCGCTAATCGCCCCCACCATTTGGCAGGTCTGGCCGCGCCAGCTTAACGTTCGCGCCAGGTACATCAGTCCCCCGCATTCGGCATAGACCGGCAGCCCGCCTTCGATGGCGCTGGCGATCTGCTGGCGCAACCCTCTGTTGGCCTGCAACTCCTGCATGAACACTTCCGGAAAGCCGCCGCCGATGAACAGGCCATCGACCGCGGGCAGGGCCGGGTCGTTCAGCGTGTCGAAGGGCACCAGCTCGGCGCCGGCTGCTTCCAGTGCTGCCAGGTCGTCGGGATAGTAGAAGCCAAAGGCCTTGTCGCGCGCCAGGCCGATGCGCACGCGCGCGGTGCTGCGCCGTGAGCTGGTGGGTCTGGGCTCGTCGACGGACGGGGGTAGCGACTTGGCGCTGGCGGCGATGTCGATCACCGTTTGCAGATCGACTTGCTCGGCGATGCGCTGGCCGATGGCGGCGATGCGCTGTGTCGCATCGTCGGCTTCATGGCTGGGCATCAGGCCGAGGTGCCGTTCGTTGACTTCCAGCAGCGGGTCATGCGCGATGGCGCCGAGCACCGCCACATCGGTGTAGTGCTCGATCACGGCACGCAGCTTGGCCTCATGGCGCGAGCCGCCGAGCTGGTTGAGGATGACACCGGCTATGCGGATGTTGCGGTCGAAGGCCTGGTAGCCCAGGATCAGCGGCGCGATGCCGCGCGTCATGCCGCGCGCGTCGATCACCAGCACCACCGGCAGGTCCAGCAGGTGGGCCAGCGCCGCATTGCTGTTGCTGCCATCGAGCGCCAGACCGTCGTACAGGCCTTTGTTGCCCTCGACCACGCTGATGTCGGCCAGGGCGTCGTGCTGCGCGAACAGCTGCTGAATCTGCTGCGGCGACATCAGGTAGGGGTCGAGGTTGTAGCAGGGCCGGCCGCTGGCTTGGCCCAGCCACATCGGGTCGATGTAGTCCGGCCCCTTCTTGAACGGCTGCACCTGCAGGCCGCGTGCCGAGAGCGCCGCGCACAGCCCGATGCTGACCATGGTCTTGCCTGAAGACTTGTGCGCAGCGGAGACAAGCAGGCGGGCCATGGCAGGTTTATCCGTGTGCGGCGCTGGCGCCGGCCTGATCGGGCGGGAACTGGTCCAGCCGCTGCGGCAGGAAGGCCAGCCACTTGAGCGCCAGTACCACGATGATGCCGACCATGCCGACGCCGCCAATGCCCAGCAGCCATTCGGGCAGGCTGGGCGTGTAGCTGTTCACCATACCGTCGTAGAAGCTGCTGCTCACCTCGTGGCCGGGGAAGATCTGCAGCGGGTAGGCCTGGCTGCCGATGATGGTGACGTACATCTGGGCCAGGCCGCCGGCAATCACCAGCAGCGCAGCGAGCGCCAGCGCGGCGCGCGAGTCACGGGTCTTGGGGGCCAGCAGCAGCACCAGCGGCAGCACCCCGCCCAGGCCCAGCTGGCCCAGCCAGAACAGTTGCGGGTACAGGCCGCCGTCGACCAGCAGGAAGCGCTCCAGCCCGTGCTGCTTGGTGAAGTAGAGGTTGGTCAGGTGGTAGACCAGCACGAAGTAGGTGGCAGTGGCCACGAAGATGGCCAGCAGGCGTGTCAGGCGCGCCTGCATGGCGGCTTCCAGCGGGCGCTCGGTCCAGCGGCTCACCGCCAGCAGCACCAGCAGGAAGATGGCCAGACCGTAGGCCAGCGAGTAGACGATGAACATGGGGCCCATCAGCGCCGAGCCGAAGGCCTGGCGGCCGATCAGGAAGCCGAAGATGGAGCCCGTGCCGGTGGTCAGCAGCAGGCGCCAGACGAAGGCGGCGAGACCCGCGTAGCTGGAGTACGCGTTCATGCGGTGCTCCATCATGGTCCACAGGTAGGCCACCACCAGGCCCATGAAACCGGAGTAGAGCACCACGTTCCAGGCGAAGATGGACTTGAAGTTGTAGTAGGTCATGGCCACGATCAGGCGATCAGGCCGGCCCAGGTCCAGCATCAGCACAGCCAGGCCGCCCGCCAGCAGGGCGATGGCCAGCAGGGCCGAAAGCGGCGCCAGTGGCTTGTAGGCGGTCTTGCCGAAGACCGAGGCCATGGAGGCGACATTGAGCGCACCGGAGGCGGCCACGACGAGGAACACGGCAAAGACGTGCGGCAGGCCCCAGACGATCTGGTTGTTCATGCCGGTGACCACGTGGCCGTGGTGTTCCATGTACCAGGCGGCCAGCAGGCCGATGCCGCTGATCAGGGCCATGAGCGCCACCAGGGCCCAGTAGCCGGTGCTGCGGCCTTCGAGTTGACGGAGTGCAATTTTCATTGTTTACAGCCCCATGTAGCGGACGCCCGGATCAAGCTTGAGGTCCTCGCGCAGCTGGCGCGTGCTGTACTGGGCCACACGTTTGGCGATCTCGCTGTTCGGGTCGTTGAGGTCGCCAAAGACGATGGCGTTGTAGCCGGCGGCGGCGCAGGCCTGCATGCAAGCGGGCGACTCGCCGCGGTCCACCTTGTGCACGCACATCGTGCAGCCTTCCACCGTGCCCATGCCGCGCGGCACGTCGGGTTTCTGCTGGGTCTGCGGCTCGTGCACGAAGGAGCGCGCCTTGTAGGGGCAGGCCATCACGCAGTAGCGGCAGCCGATGCAGATGTGCTTGTCCACCAGCACGATGCCGTCGGCGCGCTTGAAGGAGGCGCCGGTGGGACACACGTCCACGCAGGGCGGTTCGGCGCAGTGCTGGCACATCACGGGCAGCGAGTGCGCCTTGCCGGTCCTGATTTCCTTGATCTCGATCTTGCGGATCCACTGCGAGTCGGTCGGTCCCGGTTTCGTGGGCAGGCCGTTCTCGGTCTGGCAACCGGTCACGCAGGCAGTGCAGCCGGGCGTGCACTTGGTCGTATCGACCAGCATGCCCCAGCGTACCTTGGGGCTGGCGCCTGCCGTGGCGCCGGCGGGTGTGGCGGCCTGGGCGATCTCGACCAGGCGCACCCCGGGCGCCAGCAGGATGCCGGCCAGGCCGGCCGCAGCCACGCCCAGAAAGCCGCGGCGTTCATTCTTCGGCTGGTCCTTGCAGGAGGAGCCGGATCCGCAGGCACAGGGGGTGGAAGTCTCCGGTTTCATGGCGGCCGTCTTCAGGGTTGCGTGGGGCTGGGGGAAGCGAGCTGGCGCAGGTGCCTGCTCAGCTCGGCGGTCGCACCCGTGGGGTGGACCAGAGGGTGGAAGGAGGAGGTAGCCTTGCCTGGCTGGGTCGCATGGCATTCGAAGCAGTCGACCTTCACCGCCGCGTAGCTGTGGCAGCTGATGCAGAAGTTGGTCGGCGCGGCCGTCACGCTGTTGGTCTGTTGGCTGGCATGGCACTCGATGCAGGCCTTCAGGCTGTACTTGGCGCCCCGGATGCCGCCATGCATGGTGTCGTCACGCTGATGCTTGAGGTACTCCATGTGGTTGCGCCGCATGTCGGCCGCCGGCTCCACGCACTGGCCGCCCTTCGCTGCTTCGATAACCGGCTTGAGCACGCGGCCGGTCTTGGCTGGCTCGTCGGCGGCATGAACAACACCGCCCAGCAGCAGACCGAGCAGGAACACCAGGGAACCAAGTCGCGGGACACCGCGGAACCGGCTTTGCCGGACCACTGGTGTCGCCCCCTGCAGGGGGGGGGCGGAGCGACACGAAGTGCGCGCAGCCTGGGGGAGGGGCATATTCACTCTCCCAGGCCCATCTGGATATAGCCGGTGGGGCAGACGTCGGCGCAGATGTGGCAGCCTATGCACTTGTTGTAGTCGGTGTCCACATAGCGACCGGTCGTTGACTTGGCCTTGGGCACCTTGAACACGGCGGTTTGCGGACAATAGACCACGCAGTTGTCGCATTCAAAGCACTGGCCGCAACTCATGCAGCGCTTGGCTTCCGCCTGGGCCTGGGCTTCCACCAGCGCCTGCAGGCGTTCATCGAAATTGCCCAGCGCCTCTTCGGCGGTCAGGTTGACGATGGTGCGCCGGTTACGCGGCGTGTAGGGGAAGTGGCCGAGGAACAACTCCTTGTGCGAGATCACATAACGGTCGGAACGGTTGTCGTAGTTGTGGATCGCCACATTGCTGGCATCGGTGCCGCGGATCGGCTCATGCACCTCGCTGAAGGTCAGGCCTTTCTCGATCATCTTGCGCTTGAGATCAAAGGCGTGCACGTCGATCTTGGGTCGCTTGTCCAGCGCCTCGTGCGCCAGGAAGCGGTCGATGCCGTCGGCGGCAATGGCACCGTGGCCGATGGCCGTGGTCAGCAGGTGCGGGCGCACCACATCGCCGCCGACAAAAATACCTTCTTTGCCCTGCACCTGGTAGTTCTTGTCAGTGGCCACGCCACCCTTGCCGTTGTTGAACTCTTCCAGGCCGGTGAAGTCCACCGCCTGGCCAATGGCCGAGACGATCAGGTCGGCCGGAATGTCTTCTTCGCTGCCTTCGACGTTCTTGATCTCCAGCTTGCCGTTGACCACCTTGGCTTCGCAACGGATCACGCGCAGCGCGGTGGCTCGGCCGTCAGGCCCGCGCACCACGCCGACCGGGGCCAAGCCGCCACGAATCGCGATGCCCTCGGACAGCGCGTGCTCAACCTCGTGCTTGGAGGCCTGCATCTTGTCGACCGCGAAGATCGAGGTCAGCGTCACGTCGGCCCCCTGCTTGGCTGAGACCGAGGCCACGTCATGGGCGACGTGGCCGGCAATCGCGTGTTCGGGCCGGTCGCTCGGGTTGATCTTGTCGATGTGGCCCAGGCGGCGCGCCACCGTGGCAACGTCGATCGAGGTGTCACCACCACCGACCACCACCACGCGCTTGCCGACGTGGCGCAGCCGACCGTCGTTGAAGGCCTTGAGGAAGGCGGTCGCCGTCACGCAGTTGGGTGCGTCCGAGCCTTCGACCGGTAGCGGCCGGCCGGACTGCGCACCCAGGCCGAGGAACACCGCATCAAAATCGGCGCGGATCTTTTCCATGCTGATGTCGGTGCCGATGCGGCAGTTCATACGCGTCTTCACACCGAGGTCAAGAATGCGCTGGATCTCGGCGTCCAGGACCTCACGCGGTGTACGGAAGCCCGGGATGCCGTAGCGCATCATGCCGCCGAGCTCGGTGCGCTCGTCAAAAATGGTGACGTCGTGCCCCCTGAGTGCGAGCTGGTAGGCCGCTGACAGACCGGCCGGGCCGCCGCCGATCACGGCCACCGTCTTGCCGGTGAGCGTGGTCGGCTTGGGGTAAGCCAGCTTGTTCGTAATGCCATATTCGCCCAGGAAGTGTTCGACCGAGTTGATGCCGACAAAATCCTCCACCTGGTTGCGGTTGCAACCCGATTCGCAGGGCGCCGGGCAGACCCGGCCCATGACGGAGGGGAAGGGGTTGGCCTCGGTCAGGCGGCGAAAGGCGTATTCCTGCCACGGCATGCCGGCCGGCGGCTTCTCCACCCCGCGCACGATGTTGAGATAGCCACGGATGTCCTCGCCCGAAGGGCAACTGCCCTGGCACGGCGGTGTGCTCTGGATGTAGGTCGGGCATTTGTGCGAGTGGTCGGCGTTGAAGATCTGCTGCTGCCACGCACGCGGCTTGTTGTCGCCATCCTTGTAACGCCGGAAGGTGAGGGGCTTGACGCTGACGGATTCGGTGCTGGCTGACATGTCTTGTCTCCTGTGATCGTTGCGTAGGCTCGTAAATCGTTGCCGCTTACTTGTCGCCGAGGCGAATGGCCTTGCTCACAAGCTGGTGGACACCGCCCACCATGCTCATGTCAAAGCCGTACTGCGGCAATACCTTGGTGAACTGGGCCTTGCAGATGGCGCAGATGGTGGCCATGAAGTTCACGTTGTGTTCGTCCACCACGTTCTTGAGCGCTTCCATGCGTGGCAGGGCGCCCTTGACGCGCAGCTCCAGCAGATCGTCAGTCAGCAGGCCGCCACCGCCGCCGCAGCAGAAGGTGCTCTCACAGATGGTCGCGGGCGCCATGTCGTAAAAGTTGTTGGCCACCGCCTTGATGATGTCGCGCGGGATGGTGAACTGACCGCCGGCGAAGTCACCCATGCGCGAGGCGCGCGCGACGTTGCACGAGTCGTGGAAAGTGATGATGCGGTCGTCGTTCTTTTCCTTGTCGAACGTGAGCGCGCCGCGCAGGATCAGGTCGTGCGTGAACTCGCAGATGTGCATGGGCTGCTTGTAACGGCCGTCGAGCTGCTTCTGCAGCTCGATCGCAAACGGGTCCTTGCCGCCGGCGCCGATGCCGACCAGGGTGTTCCAGAAGCTGTAGGCCACGCGCCAGGCGTGGCCGCACTCGCCGACCACGATGCGCTTGACGCCCAATTCAAGTGCGGCCTCGCGGATGCGCAGCGCGATCTTGCGCAGCTGCTCGTAGTTGCCGATGAACATGCCGAAGTTGCCAGCCTCGCTGGCTTTGGACGACAGCGTCCAGCTCACGCCGGCAGCGTGGAACACCTTGGCGTAGCCGATCAGGCTGTCCACGTGCGGCTCGCTGAAGAAGTCGGCCGAGGGCGTGACCAGAAGCACCTCGGCGCCTTTCACGTCCAGCGGGAAGCGCACATCGACACTGGTCTCATCCTTGGTGTCTTCCTCCAGCCCGAGCAGCGTGTCTTCCAGGGCCGGGCCCGGGATGCCCAGGTTGTTGCCGATGCGGTGTACCTTGCCGATGATCTCGTTGGCGTACTTCTGGCCCATGCCGATCGAGTCCATGATCTCGCGCGCGGCCATGGTGATCTCGGCCGTGTCGATGCCGTAGGGGCAGAACACCGAGCAGCGCCGGCATTCCGAGCACTGGTAGTAGTAGCTGTACCAGTCGTCCAGCACGTCCTTGGTGAGGTCCTTGGCGCCGACCAGCCAGGGGAAGTACTTGCCGGCGAAGGTGAAATAGCGGCGGTAGACCTGGCGCAGCAGGTCCTGGCGCGCCACCGGCATGTTCTTGGGATCGGCCGTGCCGAGGAAGTAATGGCACTTGTCGGAGCAGGCGCCGCAGTGCACGCAAGCGTCCATGTAGACCTTGAGCGAGCGGAACTTGCCCAGCAGCTCGCCCATCTTGGCAATGGCTTTTTCCTGCCAGTTTTCCACCAGCTCGCCGGGGAAGCCCAGGTTCTTCTGGATCGCCTCGTTGGCCACGAAGGGCTTGAGGTGCGAGGTGGCGCCGACCTGGATCAGCGGGATGACCGGGTAGGCTTTGAGCTTGGGGGTTTCAAATGCAGCGGTGGCCATGGTGCAAGGGCTCGGTGTTCACTTGTCCAGCGCGGCCGCCCAGGCGGCCACATGCCGGGCTTCACGCGGGTTGTCGGTCTGGTTGCGGGTCGGGCTGAAGAACAGGCCCGGTGCATGCAGCAGTTTGCTGATGGGGAAGATGATCATGAGCAAGGCCACCAGCGACAGGTGCACCAGCAGCACCGGGTCGGCCGGCAGCGGCTGCCAGTTGAAGTACATCAGACCCAGCATGAAGGCCTTGACGGCGACGATGTCGGTGTGCGCCACGAAACGCATGCCCAGGCCGGTCAGGCCGATGGCAATGAGGAGCGCCAACATCAGGTGGTCGGATGGCGTGGAGATGTAGCGCACCCGATCGACCAGAAAGCGGCGCGCCCACAGGCCGGCCAGACCCGCCACCATGGCAAAGCCGGCGTAGGTGCCAAAGGGCTGGATCAGCGCGATCAGCAGCCAGACCGGTTCCTGGAAATAGCGGACATGGCGCAGCACCACCAGCAACAGTGCCGCGTGGAACATCCAGCCGAAGATCCAGGTCCATTTGCTGGACTTGAACAGGCTCTCGAAAAACACCACTTCACGCGTCAGGCGCCAGCCCACCCCGGAACGGGTGAGGGGGGCGGGCGTGGTGGCGATTTTCAGCGGTGCCGGCGTGCGGGCGTAGTCACGGATCTTGAACGCCAGTCCCAAAACGAAGACCCCTGTGGCGATGTAGAACAGAACCGCATAAGTGATCGTCAGAAGGGACATAGGTTCAGGTCAGTGATGCATGAGGACGCCGTGCAGGAACGGGATCAGACGCAGCCGGTCGGCTTGGGCAGGCCGGCGATCTTGCAGGCCTGCTTGGCCGGACCGTAGGGGAACAGGTCGTACAGGTACTTGCTGTTGCCCTTTTCCTCGCCGAACTGCTTGCCGATGGCCTTGGTCAGCACGCGCACGGCCGGGGCGATCTGGTACTCGTTGTAGTAGTCGCGCAGGAAGTTGATGACTTCCCAGTGGTTGTCGGTCAGCGGCACCTTTTCCTCTTCGGCGATGTAGGCGGCGGCATCGGTGTCCCAGGCGGACAGGTCGACAAGATAGCCTTCTTCGTCGGTTTCGTAGGTCTTGCCATTGATTTCGAAGCTCATGGGGTTCTCCAGATTGAGGGGGTCAAAAATGAATCAGTGGTTACAGCCAGGAATGCGAGGTGTTGTGCTCGGCGACCAGATCGACAAAACCACCGTAGTCCACCAGCGTCACGCCGTCGATGAGCTTGGTGGTCATGCCGCGTGCCTCGGTGTCAGGCTTGAGGGCGTAGAACTTCAGCCGGCTGGCGGCTTCGCGAACCTGGTTTTCGGTGCTGCTGCCGGCGGTGGCGGCATAGATGCCGTCCTCGATCAGCAGCACGGCGTTGCCGGCTTGCGCCATGCGCAGGCAACTGGTCAGGGTGCTGGTCTGGAACGGTGACTTGTTGATGATGTGCAACATGGGTTTGTTCCTCAAAAGCTCAGGATCACGTCCTGCTGCTGCATCAGCTGGCCCATCTGCTCGGCGCTCAGAACCTCAACCGGTACCAGCAGGTCTTTTTCGCTCAGGCCGCGTGCGGCCAGTGAGTCCTGGTCGACGTAGAGTTTCTCCACGTCGTAGCCTTCCAGCGCGCGGTAGCTGGGCGAGAAGTTCTTGATGCCGATGTCCTTGGTCTGCTGGCCCTTGATCAGTTCGTACACGCCGTCGTCCATGAAGACCAGGCTCACATCCTGGTCGAAGGTGGCGGTGATCAGCACCACCTCCAGGCTTTCCAGTGCATAGATGGTTCCGTAGGGCGCCTTGCGGTTCACGAACATGAACTTCTTGACCTTGCCGCCGCCAGTCTGTGCTTCACTCATAGTTTCCAGGCCTTTCTGTGTTCAGTCGCCGAAGGTCACGAGGCGGTCGGCCTTGATGCCGCTGTCCACCAGCTGGCCCAGACCCGAAATCCGGAAACCCGGCGCCAGCACCTCTTCCTTGATGCCGCGACGCAGGGCTGCGGCCACACACACCACCAGATCCACTTTGTGTTGGGCCGCCAACTCCGACCAGCGGTTGACAATGTGCCGGTCGTCCTGCGGCGGCTCGGTCAGTCGCGTGGCGTTGTTCACGCCATCGTGATAGAAAAAGACGCGCTGGATTTCATGCCCCTTGCCCAGTGCCGCAATAGCGAACTGGTAGGCGCTGTCGCTGGCCTGGTGGGTGTAAGGCCCTTCGCTGACGAGTAAACCGAATTTCATAGGGTTGGATTTCAGAAGCGGATATGGGTCGAGGCATTGAGGTTGGCGCGGCTGCCGCGCCAGTCGTCAATCAGGTACTTGGTGAAGGGCAGGTCGCACTTCTCGAAGAAACGCGGCCAGCCGATGCGCTCCACCCAGTCGGCGACGCGCTCCCAGGGACGGGCGTCTTCCTTGTAGGTGTGGAGGATCTTCTTGACCATCTCCGACACCTCGGGCCAGCGTGGCGGGTTGTTGGGCAGGCCGGAAGCCACCAGCTTCATGAAGGTGGGCTTGCCGCGCGCATTCGAGTTCTTGCCGCCGACCCAGATCGCCAGCTTGGAATGCTCGGGGTCATTGATCTGCATGGGCGGGCAGGGTGGGTAGCAGGCGCCGCAGCAAATACATTTCTTCTCGTCCACTTCCAGCGAGGGTTTGCCGTTGACCAGCGCCGGGCGGATCGCGGCCACCGGGCAGCGCGCCACCACGGCCGGGCGCTCGCAGGCATTGGCCACCAGGTCGTGGTTGATCTTGGGCGGCTTGGTGTGCTGCACGATGATGGCGATGTCGGCCTGGCCGCCGCAGTTGATCTCGCAGCAGGAGGTGGACAGGTGTACGCGATTTGGCATCTCCTCACGCCTGAACTCGTCGTAAAGCTCGTCCATCAGGGCCTTGACCGCACCAGAGGCATCGGTGCCCGGAATGTCGCAGTGCAGCCAGCCCTGGGTGTGGGCGATCATCGACACCGAATTGCCGGTGCCGCCGACGGGGAAACCGCTTTCCTCCAGCGCGCTGATCAGCGGCGCCACCTTGTTCGGGTCCGACACCATGAACTCGATGTTGGAGCGGATGGTGAAGCGCACATGGCCTTCGGCATAGGTGTCAGCGATGTCGCACAGCTTGCGGATGGTGTAGACGTCCATCTGGCGCTGCGTGCCGGCACGCACCGACCAGACTTCGTCACCGCTGTGCGAGACATGGTGCAGCACGCCAGGCCGCGGCCGGTCGTGGTATTTCCAGTTACCGTAGTTCTTCAACAGCGTCGGGTGCAGGTATTGCTTGTTGTCCGGTACGCCGCTCTCGATGGGGGTGCGCATTTGGGCCATGGGGTGCCTTCCAGTTGTCGTCTGTAACCGTTGGAAATCGGGGTGAGTGAACCAAGCCGGCTGGACTCAACCGGCAGCCGCCTGTTTGCGGGCGTTGATCTTGGCCACTTCATCGTCCCAGCCATCCGCACGTACATAGGGGTTGGTACGCGGCGCGCTGACCATGTTGGAGTCGATCTCCAGGCCGATGCCTTCGAGGAAGTTGACCAGGCCGATGCGTTCGATCATCTCGCCGGTGCGCTCGTGTTCGAGCGCGTTTTCGGCAAAGAAGTCGATGGTTTTCTGCCCCAGCTCGACCAGGGCTTGGTAGTCCTCCTCGGTCTTCAGGGGCATGAAGGGCACTACCACCGTGCCCATCAGGTCGCCGATCTTGAGCGTGCGCTTGCCGCCCACCAGGATGGTGGCCCCGGTGTCGGTACCGTGCGCCAGCGCGCCGGTCATGACGTTGATGCAGTGCATGCAGCGCACGCAGTTGCTGTTGTCGATTTCCAGGCACTGGGTGTCGTTGATCTTGACGCTGGAAATCTTGTCACCCTTGGCGACGTCCTTGCTCTCCTTGAGCATGATCGTCTTGGTTGGACAGCGGTTGATCACGTCGTTGACCAACTCGTTCATGCCGTGTTTGTCGAACCACTTGCGCGCCAGCGTCTCGTCGGTGCGGATGTTGTCGCGCCAGGTGCCGATGACGGCCATGTCGGAGCGCTGGATCGAGTTCATGCAGTCGTTCGGACAGCCCGAGAACTTGAACTTGAACTTGTAGGGCAGGGCCGGGCGGTGGATGTCGTCCAGGAAGGTGTTGATCACCTGGCGGTGAGCGCGTGCTTCGTCGTAGCAGGACTGCTCGCAACGCGCCGCGCCGACGCAGGACATGGAGGTGCGCACGGCAGGGCCGGCGCCACCGAGGTCAAAGCCCAGTTCGTTGAGTTCGTCAAAGGCATCCTGCACCTTGTCGGTCTTGGCGCCCTGGAACATGATGTCGCCCGACTGGCCGTGAAAGGCGATCAGTCCCGAGCCGTGGCGCTCCCAGATGTCGCACATCTTGCGCAGCACGTCGGTGTTGTAGTGCATACCGGCTGGCGGCTGCACGCGCAGGGTGTGGAATTCGGCCGCGTCGGGGAACACCGGTTTGCCGGCATCGTCCTTGAGCTCGGTGAAGCGCGGAATGACGCCGCCGCCATAGCCGAACACGCCGACCGTGCCACCCTTCCAGTAGCCCTTGCGGGTGCGGTAGGAGGTTTCGAGCTGACCCATGAGGTCAACCATGTAGTCCTTGTCCTTGGCCAGTCGCTTCAGACCGGTCACGAAGCTGGGCCACGGCCCGCTCTCGAGCTGGTCGAGCATGGGGGTGTCGTGCATTTTCTTGGCCATGAATTTGTCTCCTGTCTGAGTGCCGTGTGCGAGACGGCGGTCCTGCACTGCTGACGGATCACGAGCTCTTTAGCGGCTCATTTCTCAACCATGGAACGCATCGTAGGCGGCGACGGTGGCGCTTCGCTATCCCCCTCGTTGAGTATGGAGGGTTACCCAAAAGGGTTATATGCAACCACCCGTCCCGGTTATAGACGCCCCGGCCCGGAATTGCGTCAATAGCATTCATGGCAGTGCCGAACCGGGGCTGCGCCGATCACCAGAATGACGGAGACATGACCCAGATCACCTCGCTTGAAAAACTCAGGGTGCCGCTTGGCGGGCAAGAAATCGAGCTACAACAGGTCGATTTCGAGGCTGGCGGCATGAGCCTGCTGCGCACCCGCATCCGTGAGAAAACCCGCTTCACCATCTTCGACATCGACCCCCAGACTGCGGAGGAATGGGGGCAGGCCCTGCTGCGCTGGGCGCAAACCCAGCCTCGAGGGGACAAGGTGTGAGCATGGATGACCTGCCCGAAGCCACCATGGTGGACATGGTTTTTCCATTGGCCGGTCAAAGCCTGCCGCGTGACCATGCCCAGCCCTTGCAGCAGGCGCTGCTGCAGGCCCTGCCCTGGCTGGCCGAAGATCCCCAGGCCGGCATCCATCCGGTGAAAGTCGTCCCCGGCAACGAGGCTCAGGCTTGGCTGTCGCAGCGTGCCCGGCTGCTGCTGCGTCTGCCGCGGCAGCGGGTCGATGCCGCGGCCGAACTGGCGGGTCAGACGCTGGCGCTGGCCGACGGCACGCTCCGGCTCGGCGTGCCGCACCTGCGCGAACTGCTGCCGCACGCAACTCTTTATGCCTATGCCGTGGCCGCCCCCAGCGATGACGAAGCCGACTTCCTGCTGGCGGTCGATGCCGAACTGGCGCAGCTGCAGGTGCGTTCGCAGCGCGTGTGCGGCAAACGCCATAGCCGCCAGTTGCATGGACGGGACATGACCACTTTCAGCCTGATGCTGCATGCCCTGTCACCGGCGCACGCTTTGCGCATACAGGAGCATGGGCTGGGGCCACACCGTTTGCTGGGCTGCGGCATCTTCGTGCCGCACAAATCGGCAGCGGCGGTCGGGGAATAGGGCAAACAGGTTTTTCAACCACCACGACATGGAGGCAAAACGATGGGCTACAACATCAATGGCGTTGAACTTGAAACCGACGGCGAGGGCTACTTGCTCGAACCCGATTACAGCGAAGAGGCGGTGCAAGTGATCGCTGCTGCGGAAGGGCTGGCGCTGACGGACGCGCACTGGGAAGTTGTGAGCTACTTGCGGGACCAGTACCGCGAGCATGGTCACACGCCGAACTTTCGCAACATGCTCAAGGGTTTTGGCGAGATCCGCGAGGGCGTGGACAGCAAGTACCTGTACGACCTGTTTCCGCTCGGGCCGGCCAAGCAGGCGGCCAAGGTGGCGGGCCTGCCACAGCCGCTGGGCAAGGGGGGGTATTGATGCACACCCCCAGGCTGCGCGCACTGCGTGTCGCTACGCCACCCCCCTTGCAGGGG
>OFPB01000027.1_pt1 | contig 48759 bp, 43 predicted proteins | sample 1542511 | NCBI WGS metagenome assembly OFPB01 (sample SAMN05503970, study PRJEB24370) | sediment metagenome | isolation source: lake sediment | place: USA: Lake Hill lake, St. Paul Island, Alaska | collected 2013
TCTTTGCTTACTTTCTTTGGCGAAGCAAAGAAAGTGAGTGCGCTGTCGGGCGCACCACCCGACACCCAACACATCCCCGGAGCAACACCCGTCGGGTTAGCATCCCCCCATGACCACCCCAAGTCATTACCCAGCCACCGCCCGCCTGCTCTTTCCGGCGCTGTTCGCCTGGGTCATAGGCACCGCCCTGCAATTGCAGCAACCCCAACTGTGGGCTTGGCCGGTTTACGGTGGTTTGCTCTTGCTGGCCCTGCTGCTGCTCTCCTGGCAGTGGATGCAAAAGCCGGCCTGGCGCAGCCGCCTGGCCGTGGTGCTGGCCGCTTTCATGTTGCTGGGCGTCGGCGTCACAGGCCTGCGTGCCGTGGTCTTCAGCCAGCAGACCCTGGCGCCGGTACTGGAGGGGCGCGACATTCGCGTTACCGGTCGCGTGGCTTCCATGCCGCAGCGCAACGAGACGGGCTTGCGTTTTCGCTTCGTCGTCGAGCAGGCGCAGCTTGATGGTCAAGCGGTCGAGTTGCCGCCGCAGTTGTACCTGGGCTGGTACGGTGGTTACTGGGGCGGTAGCGGGCCGGTGGCGGACGCGCAGCGGGTACCGGCGGCGATGGTGGCGGGGGAGCGCTGGCAGATGACGGTGCGGCTGAAGGCGCCGCATGGGGGCAGCAACCCGCATGGGTTTGATTACGAGCTCTGGCTGTGGGAGCAGGGCCTGCAGGCCACGGGTTATGTGCGGGCCACGCCCAAGGAGCCGGCGCCGTTGCGGCTGGCGCAGACCTGGCGGCACCCGGTGGAGTGGGCGCGCCAGCGGGTGCGTGATGCGATCTTCGAGCGGCTGCTGGCCTCGGAGGCGGGCGGGCGTGAGCGCGAGCGCATCGCCGGGGTGGTGGCGGCGCTGGTGGTGGGCGACCAGCAGGCGATTGACCGCGCCGACTGGGATGTGTTTCGCGCCACCGGCGTGGCGCACCTGATGAGCATCTCGGGGCTGCACGTCACGCTGTTTGCCTGGCTGGCGGTGCTGGGCCTGGGCTGGCTGTGGCGCCGCTCGACCCGGCTGTGCCTGGCCTGGCCGGCGCAGAGTGCCGGCCTGATCGGTGGCGTGTTGCTGGCCGTGGCCTATGCGGTCTTCAGCGGCTGGGGTGTGCCGGCGCAGCGCACGGTCTGGATGCTGGCCACGGTGGCCGTGTTGCGGCTCACGGCGCGGCGCTGGCCCTGGCCGCTGGTGTGGCTGCTGGCGTGTGCCGTGGTGGTGGCGCTCGACCCCTGGGCTTTGTTGCAGGCCGGCTTCTGGTTGAGCTTTGTCGCTGTGGGCGTGCTGTTTGCCAGCGACAGCGGCGCGCTGCATGGCGGGCGCATGACGTGGCGCCATCGGCTGCGCAGCATGTTGCGCGAGCAGTGGGTGATCACGCTGGCGCTCACGCCGCTGACACTTTTGCTGTTCGGGCAGGTGTCGGTGGTGAGCCTGGTCGCCAACGCGCTGGCCATTCCCTGGGTGACGCTGGTGGTGACGCCCTTGTCGTTGTTGGGCGTGCTGTGGGCGCCGCTGTGGGAACTGGCGGCCTACACGGTGCAGGCGCTGGCCTGGTACCTGGGCGGGCTGGCGCAACTGCCGTTTGCCACGCTGTCGGTGGCGCAGGCGCCGCTGTGGGCCGGGGTGGCGGGGCTGCTGGGGGGCGTGCTGCTGGTGATGCGCTTGCCCTGGTCTTTGCGCCTGCTGGGCCTGCCGCTGCTGTTGCCGGTCTTGCTGTGGCTGCCGGCCCGGCCGGCGGCGGGCGAGTTCGCCTTGCTGGCAGCCGACATCGGGCAGGGCAATGCGGTGCTGGTGCAAACGGCCGCGCATGCGCTGCTGTACGACGCCGGGCCGCGCTATTCGCTGGAGAGCGACGCCGGCCACCGGGTGCTGGTGCCGCTGCTGCGCTCGCTCGATGTACGCCTGGACAAACTGGTGCTCAGCCACCGTGACAGCGACCACACCGGGGGCGCGCCGGCCGTGCTGGCCATGCAGCCCGGGGCGGAGCTGCTGAGCTCGCTGGAAGACAGCCACGGCATCCAGCGGCTGCGCCCGTCCACGCGCTGCGAAGCCGGGCAACATTGGCTGTGGGATGGCGTGCGCTTTGAGGTGCTGCATCCGCAGGCGCAAGACTACGACGCCGCGACGCGCTCCAACGGTCTGTCCTGCGTGCTGCGCATCACGAACGGGGCGCAGACCCTGCTGCTGACGGGCGACATCGAGCAGGCGCAGGAGACGCAGTTACTGATGACCGAGCAGCGTCTCAAGGCCGACGTGCTGCTGGTGCCGCACCATGGCAGCAAGACCTCCAGCAGCGCGGCTTTTCTCGATGCGGTGGCGCCCGAGCTGGCGCTGGTCCAGGCCGGCTACCGCAACCGCTTTGGCCATCCGGCACCGGTGGTGCTGGCGCGCTATGCCGAGCGCCAGGTGCGCGTACTGGACAGCGCGCATTGCGGTGCGATGCATTGGGATTCGGCCCGGCCCGGGGCGCTGCGCTGCCAGCGGGCGTTGAATCAGCGCTACTGGCAGCACCAAGCGCCTTGATATTTCGTTATCCTGATCCGGGGCCATGGCGCGATGGCGGGTTTTCTGGATAATGGTTCCATGGAGGCACTTGATGCAAGTCGCGGATATTGATCGGGAGCTTGATCTGGCCAGGCGTGAGGGGCCGGTCCGTGACATCGTCATTCCGCCTTGCCCTGAATTGCTGGCGGCGCTGCTGGTGGAGGTGCGCAAGCCGGACCCCGATCCCGCTGAGATCTGCCGCATCGCCGGCAGCGACGTGGCCATGGCGGCGTCGCTGATCCGCATTGCCAACAGCCCGCTGTATGCCCGCAAGCAGCCGGCCAATACCGTGGCCGAAGCTGTCGCCATGTTGGGCGTGGGGCCGGCGGTGTCCATCCTGACCGGTTTTCTCACGCGCACCGCCATTCGCATCAATTCACCGCTGGTGGAGCATTTCTGGGAAACCTCGACCCGCCGCTCCCTGGCCATGGCCTATATTGCGCGCCAGCTGTATGGCGTCAATCCCGATGTGGCCCAGACCTGCGGCCTGTTTTGCCATGTCGGCATTCCCATCCTGCTGCAGGGCATGCGCGGTTATGCCGGCACCTTGGCCGAAGCCCTGGCGCGGCAGGACCGCAGCTTCACGCAGACCGAAAACGCGGTGCACCGCACCGACCATGCGGTGGTGGGGGCGATCGTGGCCAAGACCTGGCGCTTGCCGCCGGTGATCTCGATTGCCGTTCGTCTGCACCATGATTTCACGGCGCTGCTGGATGACGCCATTCCGGGCGAAGTGCGCCACCTGGTGGCCATTGCCGCGATTGCCGAGCATTTGGTGGCCAACTTCGAGGGGGTGAAGGAGCAGCGGGAGTGGGTGCAGCACGGTGCCGAGTGCTTGCGCTACCTGCACATCGAGGAGAGTGAAGTCGAACTTTGGGTGGATGCGCTGCACCCGGTCTTTGAAGGCGTTGTCGTCGCTTGAGACGGTCTGACATGAGTGCGGAAAACCAGGCCAGTGCGTTCGGCTCGCAACGCACGATGCTGCAGGCGGAGCAGTTGCGCATGCATTCCATGAATCTGCCTTATGAGGTCGGCGGCAGCATGCTGACCGGGCTGATTCTGGCCGTGGTGCAGTGGGGCACGGTCACCCACGCCGCGCTGCTGGGCTGGTTGGTCTGTCTTGTGCTGGTGCATGGCGCGCGCATTCTCAATGATGTTTCCCAGCGGCGCCTGCGGCCGGGCCAGATCAGCAACGCGGCCTTGTTGCGCCGCGTGCATGTCCACTCCATGGCGCATGGCCTGTCCTGGGGGCTGGCCGCTGTGTTGCTGTTTCCCGCCCACGATGCGCAGCACCAGGCCTTTCTGGCGCTGGTGGTCGCCGGCATGGCCGCTGGCTGTTTGACCATCACGACCTTTGATGTGCGGGCGGCACTGCTCTACAACGTGCTGTCCCTGGTGCCCTTGATTGTTCGCCTGCTGATCGAAGGCGGGGAAATGCAGTGGGCCATGAGCGCCATGGGCGTGCTGTTTCTGGGGATTACCAGCCTGATTGCCCTGCGTGCTTTCGGTAATGTGCGTGAGAATGTGGCGCTGCGCCATGCTGATGCCACCAAGGCGCAGGCCTTGCAGCGCAGCGAAGTGCAGCTGCGCACCTTGCTGGATGCTTTTCCTGGCTTTATCACTTGCGTCAACGCGGAGCTGCGCTTTACCTATGTCAACGAGCGCTATGCAGCATTGCTCGGCCAGCCGCAGGCGCAGGTGATCGGGCACCGCGTGGCTGAGTTGCTGGGGGCCGAGCGCGCCGACAAGGTCCATGCCGCTATCGAGCGGGTGCGGGCCGGTGAAGGTGTGACGTTCGAAGGCCGCTATGAGGCCACCAGTTATCGCCCACTGACGGATCTGCAGGTCAGCCTGGTGCCGGGCGTCGATCACCTCACGGGGACGCCGGTCTACTACGGCTTCGGGACCGACATCAGTGACCGCAAGCGGACCGAAGAGGCGCTGCATGTGGCCCGTGACGCGGCCGAAGCTGCCAGTCGGACCAAGAGTGAATTTCTGGCCAGCATGAGCCATGAACTGAGAACGCCGCTCAACGCCATCCTGGGCTTCTCCCAGCTGTTTGGCATGGACAGCGGGCTGTCACAGGAGACCCGAGACAACGCCCAGGAGATCGAACGTGCCGGCCAGCACCTGCTGTCGCTGGTCAACGACCTGATCGATCTGGCCCGGATCGAAGCCGGTCGGCTGGAAATTTCCCTGGAACCCGTGCCGCTGGACTCGGTGCTGAGCGACAGCCTGGCACTGGTGGCGCCGATTGCCAGCAAACAGGGCATTCAACTGGTCGACCTGGGCGGTGCCTGGCGCACGGCGACGGTACGGGCTGACTATGTGCGGCTGCGCCAGGTGCTCATCAATCTTCTGTCCAACGCCATCAAATACAACCGGCCCCAGGGCAGCGTGTGGCTGAGTTGCGAGCAGCCGCCGGACAAGGACACGATCCGCATGCTGGTGCGCGACAACGGCTATGGCATTCCGGTGGACAAGCAAGACCGCATCTTCAATGCCTTTGACCGCCTGGGGGCCGAGCGCGGCCAAGTGGAAGGTACCGGCATTGGTCTGGTGATCACGCAGCGCATTGTGTTGGCCATGGGCGGCGACATCGGCTTTGACAGTGAGGAAGGTCGGGGCAGTACCTTCTGGGTGGAGTTCCCGCTCAGCGCGCCAGTGCCGCACTGGGTCGGCGAAACGTCGGTCCCGCAAGATACGGTACATGAAGCCCACGCGGCATCTGGGGCTGCCCCCTTGCACGCGCAGCCCGTGGTGCTGTACATCGAAGACAACCCGATGAACCAGCGCTTGATGCGGCAAGTCTTCAGCCAGCGCAAGACGCTGGCCCTGCGTGAGGCCGACAATGCCGACGCCGGGCTTGAACTGGCCCGCACGCTGGCGCCGGTCCTGATCCTGATGGATATCAATTTGCCAGGCACCAACGGGTACCAGGCGCTCAAGGTGCTCAAGGCTGACCCGCAAACTGCCGCGATTCCCGTGATCGCCGTCTCGGCCAACGCCATGCAAGGCGATGCGTCACGGGCCCTGGCGGCCGGGTTTGAGGCCTACATCACCAAACCGATTGACCTGCCCTTGTTCCAGGCAACACTCGACCGGGTGCTTCAAAAAGAGACGCAGGCCTAATTGGCCATGAGGGTGGCCGCAGCCACTTCCCTGCCCAACTCGATCACCGCCATGGCGTAGTAGCTGCTCCAGTTGTAGCGCGTGATGGCGTAGAAATTTTCGGTGCCGGCCACGTAGCTAGGGGCGTTGTCGCCGTTTTGCAGTTCCACCAGTGCCAGCGGCCCGGTGTGCTGCTGGGCCGGTTCGTCCAGCACCGCGCCCTTGGCCGTGAAGCTGTTCACACTGAAGGTGGGCAGGATGTCGGGGGCGAGCAAGGCCTCCTTGTCGAGCTTTTCCGGATCGAAATCGACGCGGTAGTGCGTCGGCATGCCGGTCTGCCAGCTGAAGGTCTTGAAGTAGTTCGCGACCGAGCCAATTACATCGGCCGTGCTGTTGAACAGGTCGATCCGGCCATCACCATCGAAATCCACCGCGAAGCGCGCCCAGCTCGAGGGCATGAACTGCGGCATGCCCATGGCGCCGGCGTAGCTGCCGCGCAGGCTCAATGGGTCGATGCCGCGCTGGTGCTTGAGGCTCAGCAATTGGCCCAGTTCCGCTTTGAAGAAGCGGCTGCGTTCGGCGGCGCGCGGGTGACTGGCCGGAAAGTCAAAGGCCAGCGTGGCCAGCGTATCGACCACCCGGAAGTTGCCCATCTGCTGGCCATAAATGGTTTCGACGCCCAGGATGCCGACGATGATTTCAGCCGGGACGCCAAAGGTCTTTTCGGCCCGCGCCAGGGTGTCGCGATGGGCCTGCCAGAAGCGCACGCCGGCCTGCACGCGCACCGGCTCGATGAAGCGGCTGCGGTAGAGCTGCCAGTTTTTGGGCGTGCCCACCGGCGGCGGCGTCATGAGTTTGGCCACCGTGGGCAGGTAGTGCGATTGGCCGATGGCCTGACGGACCCAGGCCCGGTCCAGCTGGTGGTGGACAGCGATGAAGTCAGCCAGCGCCATCGCCTCGGGACGCTGGGCGTAGCTCGGACCAGCTTGGGTGGGGCTGGCGTGCAGCCTTTGTTTTTTGCCATGCTGCTTGGCCAGGGCGCCGGTTGAAAGGGTGCAGGCGGCCAGCAAAGCCAGGGCAAGGCGCAGAGATCTAGTTGTCACGTCGGCCAGTTCAGATGGTTGAGTTCGCGTTTCAGTGTGGCGAGGTCCAGGCGTTGGCGGCCTGGGCCGTGGGGGGCATAGCGCAGGGCTTCGAGTCGCAGCAGCCAATCCTGGATCGCCAGCACGTTATTGTCCTGCAGCCCGCGCTGCTGCGCGAGCCGCCGCGCCATTTCCCGTGGCGTGATGCCGGGGGATGAGGGCAGACCGGCTTGGCGCAGGCGCTGCTGGGCCCGTGCGAGCAGCCGCAACCAGGGGTCATGGCGGCGGCGCTCCCACAGCGTCCAGGCCGCGCCGCCCAGGCTGGCCAGCACGATGCAGCCCGCCAGCAGCAGCCCCAGGTCTTCCCAGCTCGGCGACTCAAAGCCGAGCTGGCGCAGCAGATTGAGTTGCCGGCTCTGGCTGTAGTTCAGGATCCACTGGTTCCAGCGGTTGTTGACCGCCTCCCACATGGCGCGCAGGTTCAGCCGCAGTGCCGGGTTGACCGTGCCGATGGCGTTGGCGAACAGGCCTTGCGGGGCCGGCAGGCGCTGCAGGGTGCCGATGCGGGCCGGCGCCACGGACGCGGTGGGGTCGATGCGCACCCAGCCCTGGCCGGCCAGCCAGACTTCGGTCCAGGCGTGGGCATCGCTTTGGCGCACCACCCAGAAGTTGTCGATAGTGTTGCGCTCGCCGCCCTGGTAGCCGGTGACGATGCGCGCCGGGATGCCCATGGCCCGCATCAGGATGACAAAAGACGAGGCGATGTGTTCGCAAAAGCCCTGCTTGCGATCGAACCAGAACTCGTCGGCGCTGTGCTCACCGAACAGCCCCGGCTCCAGGGTGTAGCTGAAGCCACCGGTGCGCAGTCGATTGAGTGCGGCATCGATGCGGGAGACGGCATCGGGGTAGCGCGGATCACGGCGCAACTCGGCGGCCCATTGCTGGGTGCGCGGGTTGAAGCCGGCCGGCAGGCTCAGGTAGTCCAGCAGGCCGCTGACCGGCTGCAGAGGTCCATGGCGGAATTGCGGGTAGCTGGTCGCCTGGTAGCGCACCAGATCATGGATGGGGGCATTGGCGAGCCATTGCAACTCGCGCGTCATGCGGGGGGCGAAGCCGGGCAGTTCAGGCGCCTGCGGTGTGGCGTCGAGCACCAGCACCCAGGGGCGGTTGTTCGGCTCCAGCGTGACTTCATAACGCAAGGGCGTGCCGCTGACCTGCAGGTTGGCCTGCGGCTGCAAGCGTGTCGACAAGCTGGCCGGCAAGGGCCGCCACTCACGGCCGTCAAAGCTGGAGAGCACCGGGCCGCGGAAATACAGCTCGGCGGGAGACGGCGTGGTGCCTTCGAAGCGCACGCGCAGGGCCACGCTGCTGTCCAGCGCCAAGCGGGCGATGCTGCCCACCTGCATCTGGCCTGACAGGCCGCTGCGCCCGCTCATGGCGTCGTCCGGCGTGCCCCACAGCGGCGCCAGACGCGGGAACAGCACGAACAGCACCAGCATGATGGGCGCCCCCAGCAAGGCCATCGAGCCGGCGGTGCGGGCGGCCTGCCCCAAGGCGGGCCGACCCACCGGCATGTGGCTGTTGACCAGGGCGGTCAGCAAGCCGAGCAGCCCGATGAGCATGCTGGCGGCGGTCAGCAGCGACTGCGAGAAAAAGAAATTCGTCAGCATCGTGAAGAAGCCGAGGAAGAAGACAACGAAGGCATCGCGCCGTGCCCGCAACTCCAGTGTCTTGAGCGCCAGCAGCACCACGATCAGGGTCACACCCGCATCGCGTCCCAGCAGCGTGCGATGGCTGGCGAACGTGGCGCCCAGCGTCAGCACGAGAAACCCCATGAGCCACCATTTGCTGGGCAAGGGACGCAGCGTCAGCGCCAGCCAGCCGCGCCACACCAGCACGGTTGCGGCGAGCAGGCTGCACCACAGGGGCAGATGTTCGGTCTGCGGCAGGAGGATCCAGCCGATCACGGCCAGCAGGAACAGGGTGTCGCGGCTGTCGCGGGGCAGGTGGTGGAGCTTGTTCAACATGGCTGTCGCCCCTGCCTTGTCTTTCTCCGGAGGTGTGTTTGGTGTCGGGTGCTGCGCCCGACAGCGCACTCACTTTCTTTGCTTCGCCAAAGAAAGTAAGCAAAGAAAGGCGAGCCGGATTCGTCGCCCCGCGCGAAGCGCGGGTACGCTGCGTTGCTCGGTGCAGCCGGGGTCTGGCTAAACTCGGCTAACGCCTCAAACAACGCCAGCCCTGATCCGTCTGCGCCTGCGCTACTCGCCTCCTCATAACGGCGTGGGGAGCCGAATACCAATACCGAACTCCACAAGGACTCGCCATGGCGCGTCCTTGTTCGGCGGTTGGTTGTGTTGACTGCCATGCCGTAATGAGGAGGCGAGTAGCGCAGGGTCAAGCGGAAAAAGAGGCGCAGATGTCTGAGTCCGCAGGGCGAGTTTCTGCGCCTCCCGCTTGACCCGAGCAACGCAGCGTGCCCGCAGCACAGCGCAGGGCCGACGAGTCCGGCTCGCCTTTTTTCGGTTCCCTTTTTTGGCGACGCAAAAAAGGGAACTCGCTCGCCGGGGCGAGACCCGGCCACACCACGCCGCCGGATGCACATCTCGACATGCGCCACAAAACCGGCGCAAGACCCGTGGTTCAACATAAAGCCAAGGCCTCCAGACACCGCCGCTGATGCCCCTCACCCTGAGCAGGCGCAATCGTCACCCCCGGCAGCCGCAGCCCATAGTCGAGTTCTTCTTGTTCCGCCTCCAGCACCCAGGCACACAGGCGCGAGAGCCGGTGCTCGAGGTCGGCGCCGCCGGTCTGCGCCAGGTCCAGCCAGAGCTCGACGCGCTGGGCCTGCTGATTGTCGCGGCTGACCAGTACATCGGTCTTGGCGGCTTTTTTCCAGACGATGCTTTTGAGCGGGTCGCCGCGCCGGTAGGGGCGCACGCCATCGAATTCGCCGCTGCTGGCGATCTGGGCCGTGGCGCTGCCCGCGCTGCGCGGTTCACCCGCGGGCAAGCGCGGTGGATTCGCTTCCGGTTGGGGGTAGACCAGCATCTGGGCCGCAGGACGCCACAGCGTCCAGACCCGAAAGGTGCCCAGCGGGAAGCGCGTCTCCAGCGTCAGCATCGGGATCGGATGCCGGCCACGACGGCCGGTGGCCACGGTCAATTCGACCACGCTGCTGCCACGCGCCGGGACGTTGCACCAGACCCAGTGCTGGGTGCCCAGCACGCTCAGGCCGATGCCGTAGCGCGCTGTCTTGCGCTGGCTGGCCAGGGTAATGCGCAAGGGCGCCAGGGTGCCGCAAAAGTGGGCTGGCGGCGGGTTCAGGTGCAGCGTCAGGCCGCGCAGCGTGGCGTGGCTCACATGCATGCCGACCACGGCACAGCCGGCAAGCAAAAAGGTCAGCAGGTAGCCGAGGTTGAGCTGGTAGTTGATGGAGGCCACCAGCAGCACCAGCAGGGTGGCGCCCAGCATGAAGCCCGGGCGCGTGGGCAGGATGTAGACGTTGCGCTGCGTCAGGGTGAGATTGTCCTGGGGTGGCAGGCGGGCCTGCCACCAGCGCTGCAGCCGGGCCCGGGCATGGGCCAGGGGGTGCAGCCAGACCGTTCGGGCTGAGCCCGTCGAAGCCCTGGGAAGCGGTGGCCCTTCGACAGGCTCAGGGCGAACGGGGGCGGCCTTCACGGCAGGGGCACGGCCTCGACCATGGCGCGCACCTGCTCGACGGCACCACGACCGGCATCGTTCACCGGCGTGAGGCGGTGCGCCGTGGTCTGCGGCAGGATGGTCTGGATGTCATCCGGGGCCACGTAGTCGCGCCCGCTCAGCAGCGCTTGCGCCTTGGCGGCGCGCAACACGGCCAAAGCGGCGCGCGGGCTCAGGCCCTGCACAAACCAGCGGCCGGATCGGGTGGCGGCCATCAGATCCTGCAGGTAGTCGAGCAGCGGCGCGGCGGTGTGAATGGCCTGGACTTGCTGCTGCAGCTGTTGCAGCTCAGGCAGGGTCAGCAGGCTGGGCAGGGTGTCGACAATCTCGCGCCGGTCGCGACCGGTGAGCAGTTCGCGCTCGGCGGCCCGATCCGGGTAGCCCAGCGAGATGCGCATGAGGAAGCGGTCGAGCTGGGACTCCGGCAGCGCATGGGTGCCAAGCTGGTCATGCGGGTTTTGCGTGGCAATGACGAAAAAAGGCGCGGGCAGCGCGCGCGTTTCCCCTTCGATCGTGACCTGGCGCTCTTCCATGGCTTCGAGCAGGGCGCTTTGCGTCTTGGGGCTGGCGCGGTTGATCTCGTCGGCCAGCAGCACCTGGGCGAAAATCGGCCCGGGGTGAAAGACAAAAGCTTCCTTGCCGCGCTCATAGACCGACACGCCCGAGAGGTCGCTGGGCATCAGGTCGGCGGTGAACTGTACGCGCGAGAATTGCAGGCCGAAGGTTTTGGCCAGGGCATGGGCCAGCGTGGTCTTGCCGACGCCGGGGGCATCTTCGATCAGCAGATGGCCGCCGGCCAGCAGACAGGCCACGCAGTCCTGCACCTGGCTGGCTTTGCCGACAATCACCGTGTTAAGCTGATTCACCAGCGATTTAAGCTTGAGTTGTGCATCCATGGCACAACGTTAACCGAAATTGTCCAGACAGGTGAGACCGTGAGCAAGACAGGCTACTTTACGCACAGCGATTGCCGCAAGCATGAAATGGGGCCGGGACATCCCGAGTGCCCCGAGCGGCTCGACGCCATCGAAGACCGGCTGTTGATTTCCGGCGTCGGCGATGCGCTGACGCGCATTGAGGCACCGTTGGCGTCGATCGATGAAATCGAACTGGCGCATGGTCGCATGCACGTGGCCTCCCTGCGCGGTCTGAGCGATACCCTGCGTGAAGAGGTGGAGGCCGGCGGGCCGCGCTATGCACAGATCGATCCGGACACGTCGATGAATGTGTACTCCTGGAATGCCATCTTGCGCGGGGCGGGTGCCGCCCTGGCGGCCACCGATGCGGTGATCGCCGGCGAACTGGAGAATGCCTTTTGCGCCGTGCGCCCACCGGGACACCACGCCTGCCGTGACAAGGCCATGGGTTTTTGTTTCATCAACAACGTGGCCACGGCGGCCAAGTACGCGCTCGAGCGGCACGGCCTGTCACGCGTGGCGATTGTCGACTTCGACGTGCACCATGGCAACGGGACCGAAGACATCGTGGCCGACGATGGCCGCATTCTCATGGTGAGCATCTACCAGCACCCCTTCTATCCGCATGGTGGTGCGGGACCGGATACCGACAACATGGTCAATGTGCCGGTGCCAGCCTATACCAAGGGCATGGCGGTGCGCGAGCTGATCGAGATGCTGTGGTTGCCGCGCCTCGAAGCCCACAAGCCCGAGATGATCTTCATCAGCGCCGGCTTCGACGCCCACCGCGAAGACGACCTGGGCCAGTTGGGCCTGGTCGAGTCCGACTACGCCTGGATCACCGAGCGCATCAAGGACGTGGCACGTCGCCATGCGAAGGGGCGCATCGTGTCCTGCCTGGAAGGTGGTTACAACCTCAGCGCGCTGAGCCGTAGCGTGGAGGCGCACCTGCGGGTGCTGGCGGACGTCTGACGGCAGTGCGCTCCATGCTGGGGTGGTGTTGCATGACGACCGTTCTTCGGTAGCAATCGCCTAATTCCGATCGTGCTTGACGTTCATTGGTCAAGAACGGTCATTCAGGACACTATCCGGATAGTTGACACGTTACACCCCCATTTGCAGACTACTCACACGACAGATTGGCCGAATCTAAGAGGTAAACAATGACGTTCCAATACAGTGGCAATGTGTATTTGAGATTCGCTGGCTACATCGCCGGCTATGTAGCTAGCGGCATATCTTTGTACTATGCATTACTGGCTGAGTCCGTGCGACACATCCCCGTAGTCCAGCTTTCGCGTCAAGACCTCTTGTTAGAAGTAATTCCATTCCTTGGTTTTTTGATCCTCCTGTTTGGGACGACCCTTGGCTGCCTAAGTCAAGCCGACATCAATGTAGACAACCAGGGAATTTCTAGGGTCCTCTGGGGCTGGACCTGGCAATCAATACGTTGGGATAACACACGCCTAATCAGCGCACACCCGGTAATTTCTAAAGGCTACTCGGCACGGGTGTTCACCATCTTTCCCAAAAGCAAGCCAAGAACTCGGTTGATGCCGTCAGGGAAGATGGTGTTTACCGATAAGATGAAAAACGCAACTGCTTTGGTGGCATTGCTCAACCGCTATGCCCAAGAAAACGGCATCAAGATTGAAGTCAAAGAGACAATGTTTGCTAGTCTGAAGTCATCTTCTCAACTGTGACAAGCAATCCCGAATGTCCGGCTGTTCTTTGAATATGTGCATAGTCGGCTTTGGGCGCGTTTGCGCCTGTCGTGTCAGGCAACTCCCGGCCAGTTCCGGTCATTCACGTATGCGCCATCGCATGACCGGTTCAGGCTGATCTCAGTCACTCGGTTTTGGTGGTCGCAGCGACTGCGACGACCATTACCGGACATCCAACTGGTAGCGACTCATATAGCCACTTTCTCGCAGAGACCGGCACTCATGTTCCGTGGCGGTGAACCACCCATGAACGACCGGTATGGTGCGAGATGAACTGGTGTTGTCGACCCGACGTCCCCCGGAATTTCTCTCAGCGGTTTTCTCACCGTGGCGGACGAGTACGGAATTGAAGGCGTGGGTAAGTCCGTTGATCTCTGGTGTGCTCAAAGATTTGATGGAACGCGCCCAAGAGCGCTGTTTCCGACGGACAGTGACGGGTCATGACATCCAGTTCGGCATAGTCGAAGACCAGAGTCGGGATCCTATATCGATCCATGAAGTCGAGGATGTGGCTTCCGTACTCTTCATAGGAACACTTGAAAAGTTCTTTCACAATGACGACACCCACTATCGGCTTGGTATTCAGGTCAACGCTGAGCTCTTCCCCACTGATCAGTTTGAGTTTCGGATTGCCCTCACGACGAATCGTTGAGAGCGCCCCGCGTACCTGCGAAAGACCTTCTTTCAATTGACTGATCGCTTTGCGTTGCTTCCGTTCGAGCGTTGTATCCAGCGTTTTTGCGGTGTTGGGGCTGTCTTTCGCCTGTAGAAGCACGGTTACCTCGTCGCCCAGGATGAGTACATCGACCAACTCCTCACCATCGGAGATCTTCACTGGGCCATGAACAATGCGGTCCGCTGCGTAGCTCCGCTTAAGCAAATGGATGATGTCCATCTCTTGCATGGGCCCAGGCTCCGGCCGTTCCAACTGGCTGGTTGCAAATCCAGTCCAGCCCTGGAACCCTTGCTGTGTCATGTCGGTGATGACGTAATTGCTCGGAAACAAATCCTCGCCCAGATACACCGACGTTGCCAACATATCGTCTGCAGCGGTGCTCCTGGCAAACCATGCATCTCCTTGATCCAGCATTTCAATGAAATGCTCTTCTCCCAGCAATGGACTCGCTGTAATACGCGAGCGGAAATCACCAAGCTCCGCATGGGCTTCGCAACTGAGCAGTTCACGGTTGTGCTCATCAAAAAAACATACCTTGAACTGGTTCGGAAGAATTTGAATCGTTCCTGTAAGCGGGTCGTCTGCGGCAAGCGGAGTCGTGATGGTCAGAGGGCTGACTGGATCGTCAAAAAACGCTGATATCAGCGTCAATCCACGCCGCCCATCGACTACACAAGGTGCTAGGTAGAGTTTGAATTCACGCTTTTCTCGGGCAGTGAGGATGATCTCCTTGCGTGTCTTGATCACCAGTATCGGCTCATCCGTGGCGACAGCTCCAAGTCCTCTTGCCAATTTACTGACGTGTGGCAATACGTCAGGATGCATTATTGAAAGGTACACAAATCTATTCCCTGTGCAGACACTTATATCGGCAATTTACGTGCGAATTAATGGGCTGCTGAATTTCCCCCCAGCATTTCCAAAGTCTACCCAGTGAGGCCGGCGATCCCAGCACCCAGAGTAACGCCCAATTGACCCACGTGCGGGATCGAAATCTTTACTGAAAGCCTGTTCACCGTGAGACGGCTGACCGATTTAAACGATAGATCCACAACATCTAGGGAATGAATCAGTAAGCGAGGACAGTGCATCTGCTTGAACGCTGTCAAATGCCCGCTTCGTGGTGTCGAAGAACCCTTGCAAGTGCTATGGCCGATCAATTTTTCGCAGCAAACAATGGGTGCGCCCGCACTTGTAGCACTGATGGTCCGCTCGGTGGCGGTTAGCGTGCGTTCGCTGTGCCTCTGCGACCGGCAGCAACCGCTGCATAGCGGTCACACAGTCCCTCGGAACGAAGGACCGTCACAGGCACAAAGCAGACAAGCCTCATGGGAAAACGACAGGTGGCAATCGTGCGGTCGACGACTGCCCAATAGCGCTCACCACGCAATGTAGGCGTAGCCCTTTTCCTGCAGCTCCATCACGGCGGCGGCGCCGACTTCCTCCACCCTGACGAAGTCCAGCATGTCGGCTTTTTCCCAGCCGATCGTGTGCATGGTGTTGCCGCAGGCGATGAACTCGATGCCATAGGATTCGTTCATGCTGCGCACGCGCTGCTGATGAACCTTGGAAACCGGACGCTTGGGATTCTTGGCCAGCAGGTGCAGACCGGGACCCCAGGCCACCACCACGATGCTGACGTCATCCACGTATTTTTTCAGCATGGCGCCAATCGAGTTGAGCACGGCTTCCTGGTATTCCGGCTCATGGTGGTTGAGCTGGTAGACGACCTTGTGCGGCGGGCCGTCCGCCGAGGCGGGTACCTTGATCGGTGCCGCTTGTGACGAGGCGGCGACACCCGCGGTGGCGGCGGCCATGGCGGTGAGGAGGTGGCGACGGGGTAGGGGTGTGGATGCGCTCATGGTTCGGGTGATAGCTTGCGTAGCAGATAGATTAGCCCAAAACGCAAGAAGTTTCGAGAGGCCGGGTATTCAGTGCCGTCAGATGGCGCATTTCGGTGAGAATCAACAGCCTCTGAACCTGCGTGCCAGAAAGAAATTGACCGATGGATGAACTTCAGAACCTGCTGCGTGGCCTCGATAGCGCCGATGCCGGCATCGAGTTGCTTGTGCTGGCGGCTTGCGTCACGCTGGCCTACGGCCTGTCGCGCCTGGCGGGACGCGGCCAGCCGGCTGAATCGGTGTGGTTTGGCCGCCGCACCATTGATGGCCTGCTGTTCCCGGTCCTGGCCCTGATCTTCCTCTACGCAGGGCGCTATGCCGTGGCCCACTACCAACCGGTGTCCGTGCTCAAGGTGGCTCTGCCGATCTTCATGTCGCTGGCGGCGATCCGGCTGGTGGTGCGGGTGCTCAGCGCCTCTTTCCCGCGGTCGTCAGCCGTGCAACTGCTCGAACGCCTGGTGTCCTGGCTGGCCTGGGGCGTGGCGGTGTTGTGGATCACCGGCCTGCTGCCTGCGGTGCTGGACGAGCTGGATTCCATTACCCTGGCCTTTGGCAAGTCCCACGTGAGCCTGCGCACCGTGATCGAAGGTGCGCTGTCCTCGGGCGTGGTGCTGGTGGTGGCGCTGTGGATTGCGGCCACGATCGAGCGGCGCATCCTGCGCGAGTCGGTGGGTGATCTGTCCATGCGCAAGGTGGCAGCCAACGCCATCCGAGCGGCCCTGTTGTTGCTGGGCCTGCTGTTCGCGCTCTCGGCCGTGGGGGTGGATCTCACTGCCTTGTCGGTGTTGGGCGGTGCCATTGGGGTCGGTCTGGGTTTTGGCTTGCAAAAGCTGGCGGCCAACTATGTGAGCGGCTTTGTCATCCTGATCGAGCGTTCCTTGCGCATTGGCGATACGGTCAAGGTCGATGGGTTCGAAGGCGTGGTCACCGACATCAAGACGCGCTACACCCTGATCCGGGCCCTGAATGGCCGCGAGTCGATTGTGCCCAATGAGCTCATCATCACGCAGCGGGTCGAAAACCTGTCGCTGGCCGATCCCAAGGTCCTGCTTTCGACCGTTGTCACGGTCGGCTACGACAGTGACGCGGCGCAGGTGCAGCGGATTTTGTGCGACGCGGCTGCGTCCAATCCACGGGTGCTCAAAGACCCGGCGCCGGCGGCTTACCTGAGCCAGTTCGGGGCCGATGGGCTGGAGTTCACACTGGCCTTGTGGATTGACGATCCTGACAAAGGGCAGCTCAGTTTGCGCTCGGAACTCAATCTGCACATCCTGCGGGAATTGCGCCAGGCGTGTATCGACATTCCCTATCCGCAGCGTGTCGTTCACATGAAATGACGCGGGCTGCTTGAGCTGCCCGTAGTTGCGTATAATCAAAAAAAGCACGATCGTTCTTTTTTATGGGGCGAGCCCTGTCGCCCGTGAGTCCGGTACGGGATGGCGTGCCGAATAGAATGCTGAAGTTGACGTGAACGTCAATTGGGGCCGGTTTGAACAGGCCCTGAACAACCCAATTTGCAACTAGCTGGAGTGGCTGTAATGAAAGTCCTGGTACCCGTCAAACGCGTGGTGGACTACAACGTGAAGGTCCGAGTGAAGTCGGACAACAGCGGCGTAGACATTGCCAACGTCAAGATGAGCATGAACCCGTTTGACGAGATCGCGGTGGAAGAAGCCGTGCGCCTGAAGGAAAAAGGCGTCGTCACCGAAGTCATCGCCGTCTCCTGTGGCGTGACCCAGTGCCAGGAAACCCTGCGCACCGCCATGGCCATCGGTGCCGACCGCGCCATCCTGGTTGAAACCGCGGAAGAACTGCAGCCGCTGGCCGTGGCCAAGCTGCTCAAGGCCCTGGTCGACAAGGAACAGCCCGGCCTCATCATCCTGGGCAAACAGGCGATCGACGACGACTGCAACCAGACCGGCCAGATGCTGGCGGCCCTGTGCGATCTGCCGCAAGCCACCTTTGCTTCCAAGGTCGAAGTGGCCGATGGCAAGGCCAGCGTCACGCGTGAAGTTGACGGCGGTCTGGAGACCCTGTCCATCACCCTGCCGGCCGTCATCACCACCGACCTGCGCCTCAATGAGCCGCGTTATGTGACGCTGCCCAACATCATGAAGGCCAAGAAAAAGCAGCTCGACATCGTCAAGCCCGAAGACCTCGGTGTCGATGTCGCTCCGCGCATCAAGACCCTCAAGGTCAGCGAGCCCCCGAAGCGCAGCGCCGGCATCAAGGTGCCCGATGTCGCCACACTGGTGGCCAAACTCAAGAATGAAGCGAAGGTGATCTGACATGACTGCACTCGTAATTGCCGAACACGACAACGCGTCCATCAAGGGCGCCACCCTCAACACCGTGACCGCTGCTGCCCAGTGCGGTGGCGGAGTGCATGTGCTGGTGGCTGGCAGTAATGCCGCTGCTGCCGCTGCCGCTGCCGCGCAGATCGCCGGTGTCAGCAAAGTGCTGCACGCCGACAGCGAAGCCTTCGCCCATGGCCTGGCCGAGAACATGGCGGCCCAGGTGCTGGCGATTGCTGCAAACTACAGCCACCTTCTGTTCCCGGCCACCGCGTCGGGCAAGAACATCGCCCCGCGCGTGGCCGCCAAGCTCGATGTCGGCCAGATCTCCGACATCACCAAGGTCGACAGCCCGGACACCTTCGAGCGCCCGATCTACGCCGGCAACGCCATTGCCACGGTGCAGAGTACCGATGCCACCAAGGTCATCACCGTGCGCACCACCGGCTTTGACGCTGCGGCCACCAGCGGCGGTTCGGCTGCTGTTGAAACGCTGACCGCAGTGGCTGCCAATGCCAAGTCGTCCTTCGTCGGCAGCGAAATTGCCAAGAACGACCGCCCTGAACTGACTGCGGCCAAGATCATCGTCTCCGGCGGCCGGGCCCTGGGTTCGAGCGAGAAGTTCAATGAAGTGATGACACCGCTGGCCGACAAGTTGGGTGCCGCCATCGGCGCCAGTCGCGCCGCGGTGGATGCGGGTTATGCCCCGAACGACTTGCAGGTCGGTCAGACCGGCAAGATCGTGGCGCCGCAGCTCTACATTGCCTGCGGCATCAGCGGTGCCATCCAGCACCTGGCCGGCATGAAGGACTCCAAGGTGATCGTGGCGATCAACAAGGACCCGGAAGCGCCGATCTTCAGCGTGGCCGACTATGGGCTGGAGGCGGACCTGTTTGTGGCGGTGCCAGAGCTGATCGCAGCACTTTGAGTGCCAGACAAAAAGGCATCGCGTGCGGTGCCTTTTTTTTGACTTTTTGTTTCTGAATTAGGTTGGAGAAGACCATGAGCTACCGCGCGCCTGTCAAGGACATGCTGTTCAACATCAAGCACCTGGCGCAGATCGATGAGATCGCCCGCATTCCGGGCTTCGAGGATGCCGGCTTCGATACGGCGCAAGCCGTGCTGGAAGAGGCCGCCAAGTTCAATGAGCAGGTCCTGAGCCCGCTGAACTGGGAGGGCGACAAGAACCCCTCGAGCTGGAAAGACGGTCAGGTCACCACTACGCCCGGCTTCAAGGACGCCTTCCAGCAGTTTGCCGAAGGCGGCTGGCAGGGCCTGCAGCACCCGGCCGATTTCGGCGGCCAGGGTTTGCCCAAGACCATTGGCGCGGCCTGCATCGAGATGTGCAACAGCGCCAACATGAGTTTTGCGCTGTGTCCGCTGCTGACCGATGGCGCCATCGAAGCCTTGCTGACCGCCGGTTCCGATGAACTCAAGGCGACCTACCTGGAAAAGCTGGTCAGCGGCGAGTGGACCGGCACCATGAACCTGACCGAGCCGCAGGCCGGCTCCGACCTGGCGCTGGTGCGCAGCCGTGCCGAACCGCAGCCCGACGGCAGCTACAAGGTGTTTGGCACCAAGATCTTCATCACCTACGGTGAGCACGACATGGCCGAGAACATCGTGCACATGGTGCTGGCGCGCGTGACGGGGGCGCCCGAAGGCGTCAAGGGCATCAGCCTCTTCGTGGTGCCCAAGTTCCTGGTCAACCAGGATGGCAGCCTGGGTGCGCGCAATGACGTGCATTGCGTCAGCATCGAACACAAGATGGGCATCAAGGCCAGCCCGACGGCTGTGCTGCAGTATGGCGATCATGGTGGCGCCGTCGGATATTTGGTGGGACAGGAAAACCGCGGCCTGGAGTACATGTTCATCATGATGAACGCGGCGCGTTACGCGGTGGGCGTGCAGGGCATCGCGATTGCCGAGCGGGCTTACCAGAAGGCTGTGGCCTACGCGCGCGACCGGGTGCAGAGCCGTCCGGTTGATGGCTCGATGAATACCAGTGCCACCATCATCCACCACCCCGATGTGCGCCGCATGCTCATGACCATGCGCGCCTACACGGAAGGCTGTCGCGCCATGGCCTCTGTCGCTGCGGCGGCGTATGACGCCTCGCACCACCACCCGGATGCGGCAGCGCGCAAGCAGAACCAGGCCTTCTACGAATTCATGGTGCCGCTGGTCAAGGGTTTTAGTACCGAGATGAGCCTGGAAGTCACCTCGCTGGGCGTGCAGGTGCATGGCGGCATGGGCTTCATCGAGGAGACCGGTGCGGCGCAGTACTACCGCGACGCCAAGATCCTGACCATTTACGAAGGCACCACCGCGATCCAGGCCAATGACCTGGTGGGTCGCAAGACCGCGCGTGATGGCGGCCAGACCGCCAAGGCGATTGCCGGGCAGATTGAGAGCACCGAGGCGCAATTGCTCAAGCAGGGCGGCGCCGATGCTCTGGCCGTGGCCAAGCGGCTGAAAGCCGCGCGCGAGGCCTTTGTGAACGTGGTCGACTTTGTGGCCGGCCAAAGCAAGGCCAGCCCCAATGCCGTCTATGCGGGCAGCGTGCCCTACCTCATGCTCGCCGGCAACCTGATGGCGGGCTGGCAGTTGGCGCGCGCCTTGCTGGTGGCACAGGACGAGCTGGCCAAGGGTGAGGATGCGGCTTTCATGCGCGCCAAGATCACGGTCGCCCGCTTCTACGCCGATCACATCCTGAGCCGCGTGCCCGGCATGCGCGACAGCATTGTCGACGGTGCTGACAGCGTGACGGCACTGGCCTTGGAATCGTTCTGAGTAACGACGCAAAAACAGCGGCTGTCGCCCGATTGACAAGGGCAACAGCCGTTTTTATTGAGAATTCTCAGACTGTTCCACTGGAGCCATGATGTCCAAGCTTCCCCCGACCCTGCAGAACCTGCCGCTGCCCATCATCGGCTCGCCGCTGTTCATCATCAGCACGCCCCAACTGGTCATTGCGCAGTGCAAGGCCGGCGTGGTGGGTGCCATGCCGGCGCTCAATGCCCGGCCTGCTTCGCAACTTGACGAATGGCTGGCCGAGATCACCGAAGCACTGGCCGCGCACAACCAGGCCAACCCCGACCAGCCAGCGGCGCCGTTTGCCATCAACCAGATCGTGCACAAGTCCAATGACCGGCTGGAGCACGACATGGCCTTGTGCGTGAAATACAAGGTACCCGTCATCATCACCTCGCTGGGTGCGCGCGAGGAAATCAACCAGGCGGCGCACAGTTATGGTGGCGTGGTGCTGCATGACATCATCAACAACAAGTTTGCGCACAAGGCGATCGAGAAGGGCGCCGACGGCCTGATCGCCGTGGCGGCCGGTGCCGGCGGCCACGCGGGCGTGAAGAGTCCGTTTGCCCTGGTGCAGGAAATTCGCCAGTGGTTCGATGGCCCGCTGGCTTTGAGCGGCTCGATCGCCACCGGCGGTGCCGTGCTGGCAGCGCAGGCTTGTGGAGCCGACTTTGCCTACATCGGCTCGGCCTTCATCGCCACCCATGAGGCGCGTGCGGCCGAGGCCTACAAGCAGGCCATTGTTGAATGTGATTCGGACGACATTGTCTACAGCAACCTGTTCACCGGCGTGCACGGCAACTACCTGGCACCGAGTATTCGCGCCGCTGGCCTGGACCCGGAGCACCTGCCGGAAAGCGACCCGAGCAAGATGAACTTTGGCGGTGATGCGAAAAAGGCCTGGAAGGACATCTGGGGTTCGGGGCAGGGGATCGGCGCCATCCAGAAGATCCAGAGCACGGCCGATTTCGTGGCCCAGTTGAAGCGCGAGTACCGCGAAGCGCGGGAGCGGTTGATGGCGATGCACTACGCGGTGTGACGGCCAGTCGGCTGAATCGCCGGCAATTCATTCCGGATACAAAGATCGCGCGGCACTAGGCCACGGCTTCGACCCGGTTGCGGCCATTTTGCTTGGCGCGGTACATGGCGTGATCGGAGCGGCGCAGGCAATCCTCGATCGACTGATCCGTTGGTTTGAGCACCGTCACGCCGATGCTGAGGGTGAGGGCGATGTCCTGTTCGTTGTAACGTAACTGGATTTGTTCTGTGGCCCGTCGCAGCCGCTCCGCCAGTTGCGCGGCGCCGTGCAGGCTGGTGTCCGGCAGCAGGATGGTGAACTCCTCGCCACCGATGCGGGCGAACAGCTCGGTTTCACGCAGAAAATTCTGGCAGTTGTCGCACAGGGATTTGAGTACTTCATCCCCCGCGGCATGGCCGTGGCTGTCATTGATCTGCTTGAAGTGATCGATGTCGAAGCTGGCGATGGCCAGTGATGCTTGGCGGCGGCGCGCACGGGCAAATTCCTGCTGGGCCCGTTCAAAGAAGTAGCGTCGGTTGGCGATGCCGGTCAGGGGATCATGCCGCGTGATCTCCAGCAAGGCGGCCGCGGCCTGCTTTTGCGGCGTGATATCACGGAAAAACCAGACCCGACCGAGGTATTGCCCTTCGCTGTTGCGCAGGACCGTGGAGTGGCGCTCCAGGGTGCGGCCGTCTTTGAGTTCGATCTCGCAGTGGTCGTCCAGTTGCGGGTTGGCGTAGAGCTCACGCACGCGGGCCAGGAAAGCCTTGGCGTCCTTGACGCGTTCCAGCACGGCGGCCAGCAGCGGGGCATCCGAGGAGCCGATCACCGAATCACCGACCAGTCCAGGGATGCGCACAGCGGGTGTTTTCCAGATGTCCAGGAACTGCGCGTTATGAAAAACAACCAGCCCATGCTCGTTGACCACGAGGATGCCATCGGGAATGGTGTCGTAAATTGCCTTGGTCAGCGAGACCTGGAATTCAGGGTCACTGGCATCAATCGACGGGATCGCCGTGTCAGGGTGAGTCAAGGCCGCAGGCTCCAGGGAACGAACAAATGCATTTCCACCAAGGTCGGATGGATGATACTTGAGCGCGCGTTCAGCGGCCACGGCGCTGCGGGTGGGCTTGGCGTGCGGTTGCCGCGGAGGGGCTGGTCCAGTACGGACGGTTCCCCGCTGACTCAGGTCGGCCAGGTCGAGCCGTGTTCCGGCACCATGGCGCGCCAGCCCAGTTCATGTTTGATGCGCTTACGCAATTCGTCGGCCGGCCCCATTTCGCCATGCACGATGTAGACCTGATCCGGCCGTTCCGGCATGGTGCGCAGCCAGGCCATCAGCTGGCTGGCATCGGCGTGCGCCGAAGCCGATAGCAGCTGCACCACCTCGGCATTGACATCCACATCCTGACCATGAATGCGGACCGATTTGGCGCCGCTGGCCAGTGTGGCGCCGCGCGTGCCGGGCGCCTGGAAGCCGGTGAGGATGATCATGTTGCGGTGGTTGCCAGCGTACAGCGCCAGATGGTGCAACACACGCCCGCCGGTGGCCATGCCACTGGCCGCCAGAATCACCATCGGGCCATGGCGGCGTGCCAGCGCCTTGGACTCGTCGGGGGTGTTCACCATGGTGGCGCAGTGGGTCAGGGCGCGTACCTGCTTGTTGGTCAGCCGGTGTTCCTGCGGGTAGTGCTCGACCAGATGCGTGCTGTGGATGGCCATCGGGCTGTCCAGAAAGACCGGCAAGGAGCTGGGTATCTCGCCGCGGATCTTGAGTTCGGCAATCGCATGCAGTATGGCCTGTGCCCGGCCGACGGCAAACACCGGCAGCACGGCCACACCGCCACGCGCGGCAACGCGGTGCAGGGCCGGCCCCAGTTCGGCCACCACATCTTCTTCGGGGTGCTCGCGGTCGCCATAAGTGGATTCGATCAGCACCGTGTCGGCCGCGGGTGCACGGTCGGGCGGGTTCATGAGGTAATCATCGGTGCGCCCGAGGTCGCCCGAGAACAGGATGCGTCGGCCAGCCACTTCGAGCAGCAGGCTGGCCGCGCCCAGGATGTGGCCGGCACGTGAGAAAGTGGCACGCCAGCCCGCAATGGGTTGGAAGGTGTGGCCGAAGTCGGTGGACTTGATCAGCGGCAGGCAGTCCAGCGCGTCCTGGCGCGTGTACAGCGGCAAGGCCGGCGTGTGCTTGGAAAAACCATGGCGATTGGCGAAAGCCGCGTCTTCTTCCTGGATGTGGCCGCTGTCGGGCAACAGGATGCCGCACAGATCGCGTGTGCCGGGCGTGGCGTAGACATGACCCTCGAAGCCCTCGCGCGCCAGCAGCGGCAGGTAGCCGCTGTGGTCGAGGTGGCCATGGGTCAATATCACGGCATCGATCTGGCCGGGCGCCACCGGCAGCGGATTCCAGTTGCGCAGACGCAGCTGCTTGTAGCCCTGGAACAGGCCGCAGTCCACCAGCAGGCTGTGCTTGTCGTGACGTACCAGGTATTTGGAGCCGGTAACGGTATCGGCACCGCCGAGAAAGGTAATGTTGACGCTCATGCTGAAGATCCTCCGCTGGTCGTCATGTTAACGCGCGCCGCATGAAAAAAGCCGCGAAGCTTATCTTCGCGGCTTTTGTCGAGGGGGCTTGTCTGCGCTCCCGGTCTCAGACGAAAAAGCGCTTCAGGCGATCGGCCCAGCTGTCCTCGCTGGGTGAATGCTTGGCGCCGCCTTTTTTCAGCGACTCATCGAGTTCGCGCAGCAGTTTGCGCTGGTGCTCGGTGAGCTTGACCGGTGTTTCCACCGTGATGTGGCAGTACAGGTCACCGGGATAGCTCGAACGCACGCCTTTGACTCCTTTGCCGCGCAAGCGGAACTGTTTGCCGGTCTGCGTCCCTTCGGGGATGTCAATGGCGGCCTTGCCGGCCAGCGTCGGCACCTCGATCTCACCGCCCAGTGAGGCGGTCACGATGCTGACCGGCACCGAGCAGTGCAGGTCATCACCATCGCGCTCGAAGATGTCGTGCTTCTTGAGACGGATCTCGATGTAGAGGTCGCCTGACGGCCCGCCATTGGTGCCGGGTTCGCCATTGCCCACGCTGCGAATGCGCATGCCGTCGTCGATGCCGGCCGGAATTTTCACTTCCAGCGTCTTTTGCTTCTTGACGCGGCCTTGGCCGTGGCAACTGGTGCAGGGCTCGGGGATGATCTTGCCGGAACCGTGGCAGTGCGGGCAGGTTTGCTGCACGCTGAAAAAGCCCTGGCGCATCTGCACCGAGCCCGAGCCGTGACAGGTGGTGCAGGTCTTGACCTGCGTGCCCGGCTTGGCGCCACTGCCGTGGCAGGTCTCGCAGTTGTCCCAGCTCGGAATGCGGATCTGGGCGTCCTTGCCACGCGCCGCTTCTTCCAGCGAGATCTCCATGGCATAGCTCAGGTCGCTGCCGCGGTAGACCTGACGGCCAGCGCCGGCGCCACGGCCGCGCTGTTGACCGAACATGTCGCCAAAGATGTCGCCGAAGGCTTCGGCAAAGCCGCCGCCAAAGCCATCGCCCGCGCCAGCGCGCATGTTCGGGTCGACGCCGGCGTGACCATACTGGTCGTAGGCCGCGCGCTTTTGCGCATCGGACAGCATCTCGTAGGCCTCTTTGGCCTCCTTGAATCTTTCCTCGGCGGCCTTGGCGCTGTCACCCTGATTGCGGTCAGGGTGGTGCTTCATCGCCAGCTTGCGATAAGCCTTCTTGATGTCTTCTTCAGAGGCGTTCTTGGGAAGCCCCAGGACTTCGTAATAGTCTTTTTTGGCCATGTAGTGTTCTCGGGAATCATTGACGCCAAACGCCGCGCCGATGACCCTTGCGGATCATCCGGACGCGGCGGGCTTAAGGGCACACAGCCTGCGCCTTCAGCCTTTTTTGACTTCCTTCACTTCGGCGTCCACGATATTGTCGTCGGCGGCCGGGCGGCTGGAGGCGCCGCCAGCAGCAGCGCTGGCCTCCGGGCCGGCTGCCGCACCAGCGGCGGCCTCGGCGGCCTGTTGGTCAGCGTACATCTTCTCGCCCAGCTTCTGGCTCACGGTCATCAAGGCCGTGCTCTTGGCCTCGATGTCAGCCTTGTCGTCACCCTTCAGGGACTCTTCCAGTTCCTTGATGGCGGCTTCGATCTTTTCTTTCTCGCCGGCGTCGAGCTTGTCGGCATATTCGGTCAGGCTCTTCTTCACGCTGTGCACGGCGGCATCGGCCTGATTGCGGGCCTGGACCAGTTCCAGTTTCTTCTTGTCGTCGGCCGAGTTGAGCTCTGCGTCCTTCACCATCTGCTGGATTTCTTCCTCGGAAAGACCCGAGTTGGCCTTGATGGTGATCTTGTTTTCCTTGCCCGTGCCCTTGTCCTTGGCGCCGACGTGCAGGATGCCGTTGGCGTCGATGTCGAACGACACTTCGATCTGCGGCGTGCCACGGGCTGAAGGCGGAATGCCTTCGAGGTTGAACTCGCCCAGCAGCTTGTTGCCGGCCGCGATTTCGCGCTCACCCTGGAACACCTTGATCGTCACGGCCGGCTGGTTGTCGTCAGCGGTCGAGAAGGTCTGGGCGAACTTGGTCGGGATGGTGGTGTTCTTGCCGATCATCTTGGTCATCACGCCACCCAGCGTTTCGATGCCCAGGGACAGCGGTGTCACGTCCAGCAGCAGCACGTCCTTGCGGTCGCCCGAGAGCACCTGGCCCTGGATGGCGGCGCCGACAGCGACAGCCTCGTCCGGATTCACGTCCTTGCGCGGCTCCTTGCCGAAGAACTCTTTCACTTTTTCCTGCACCTTGGGCATGCGGGTCATGCCGCCGACCAGGATCACGTCATGAATGTCGCCCACGCTCACGCCAGCATCTTTGATGGCGGTGCGGCAGGGGGCGATGGTGCGCTCGATCAGCTCTTCCACCAGGCTTTCCAGCTTGGCGCGGGTGAGCTTGATGCTCAGGTGCTTCGGACCGGAGGCATCCGCCGTGATGTAGGGCAGGTTGATGTCGGTGGCCGACGAGCTGGAGAGTTCGATCTTGGCCTTCTCGGCCGCTTCCTTCAGGCGTTGCAGGGCCAGCACGTCCTTGGACAGATCAACGCCTTGTTCCTTCTTGAACTCGCCGATGATGAAGTCGATGATGCGCTGGTCGAAGTCCTCGCCACCGAGGAAGGTGTCGCCGTTGGTGGACAGCACCTCGAATTGTTTTTCGCCATCGACGTCAGCGATCTCGATGATGGACACGTCGAACGTGCCGCCACCCAAGTCGTACACGGCGATCTTGCGGTCGCCCTTTTCGTTCTTGTCCAGGCCAAAGGCCAGGGCGGCCGCGGTCGGTTCGTTGATGATGCGCTTGACGTCCAGACCGGCGATGCGACCGGCGTCCTTGGTGGCCTGACGCTGGGCGTCGTTGAAGTAGGCCGGCACCGTGATCACGGCTTCGGTCACGGCCTCGCCGAGGTAGTCTTCGGCGGTTTTCTTCATCTTGCGCAGAATGTCGGCGCTGACCTGCTGGGCCGAGATCTGCTTGCCGCGCACTTCCACCCAGGCGTCGCCGTTGTCGGCCGCCACGATGGAGTAGGGCATCAGGTTGATGTCCTTCTGCACTTCTTTCTCGGTGAACTTGCGACCGATCAGGCGCTTGATGGCGTACAGGGTGTTCTTGGGGTTGGTCACGGCCTGGCGCTTGGCGGACGCGCCGACCAGCACTTCACCATCTTCCTGGTAGGCGACGATGGACGGCGTGGTGCGTGCACCTTCCGAGTTCTCGATCACCTTGGTGGTGTTGCCTTCCATGATGGACACGCAGCTGTTGGTGGTGCCAAGGTCGATACCAATGATTCTTCCCATGATTTACTCCTGCTATTTTGGAAATTCAGATGAACTTAACGTGCGGATAGGACGGACAATTTCAAGTGCCGGCGTACCTGCTTCTTTTACTTGGGGGCGGCCACGGTCACCAGGGCCGGGCGCAGCACGCGATCGGCGATGGAATAGCCCTTTTGCAGCACGGTCACCACGGTATTGGCTTCCTGCTCGGCTGGCACGACGCTGATCGCCTGGTGCTGGTGCGGGTCAAACTTGGTGCCAGCAGCCGGGTTGATGGCGATCACCTTGTTGCGCTCCAGGGCGGCAACGAGTTGGCGCAGTGTGGCCTGGGCACCTTCACGGATCTGCTCCGGGGTGGCTTCCTTGATGGTCAGGCCGGCTTCCAGGCTGTCGGTCACCGGCAGCAGGCTCTCGGCAAAGCTTTCCACGGCAAATTTGCGGGCCTTGGAGATTTCTTCTTCGGCGCGGCGGCGGGCGTTCTCGGCCTCGGCCTTGGCGCGCAGGAACTGGTCGGCCAGTTCAGCGCTTTTGGCTTGCAAGGCGGCGAGTTCAGCCTGGACGCGACTCAGGGCATCCGATTCATGGCCGCCTTGGGCGGCGACCATGTCTTCGGTGCTCTGGTAGCCGGTGGACGAGGCGTTCTGGGAGGGCGTGTGGTTGTCAGACATGCGGATAAGTCAGGGGTTTGTACTTTGTGCGCAGGAGATTGGGGTGGCCGGCGCGATTTCAAGAGGGAGGGACCGACGCTGGCAAGAAACCGGCGGCCGAAGCCACCGGTTGGGGGACATCAGCCCGAAAGACCGAGCAATTCGACGTCGAATTTCAAGGTGGCATTGGGCGGAATCACACCGCCGGCGCCGCGTGCGCCATAGCCCAGGGCGGCCGGGATGATCAGGGTGCGGCTGCCGCCGACCTTCATGCCGGCCACGCCTTCGTCCCAGCCGCGGATCACCATGCCGGCGCCCAGCGAGAACTGAAACGGATCATTGCGGTCCTTGCTGGAGTCGAACTTGGCACCCTGGGTGTCATTGTTGTAGAGCCAGCCGGTGTAGTGAACGGTGACGTTCTGGCCCGAGGTGGCTTCGTCGCCAGAGCCGACGACGGTGTCTTCATATTGCAGGCCGGAAGCGGTGGTGATCATGGTGCGATCCTTGTTTGCTATTGAATTGATAGCTGGTTGCGCCTGTTGAACAAGGTTGGCATCCAGGGAAAGCGCAAATTATGCCAGCAGCGTCTGGCGCGCGGCCCCGTCAGCGGGGCGGGGTGTCAGTGGAGCCTGGCCGCGACGCGGGTCAGGCCAACCCGCCGGCGGCGCTGTGGGCGGCGCAGTTTCTTATTTGGTTTTCTTCGCCTGACTGCTGGCCCATTTGGTGGCAAAGGCTTGCAGGTCGCCCAGCCGTTTGAGCAGGTCGGCACCGGCGGCGGTTACCAGGTAACCCTCGTTGCCGTGCGTGAGCAGGGCGGCTTCGCGCAATTCCTTGATGCGGGTGTTCAATGTATTGGGCGTGATGCCGCCGACGCTGTCCTGCAGCAGCCGGAAAGTCTGCGCATGGCCGTCGCGCAAAGCCCACAGCACGCGAATCGCGTAGCGGGATTCCAGCAGGCCAAGCAACTGACTGATGGCGGCATTTTCTTTGGAACTCATTGAACAGCACTCCTCTTGGCGCAGGGACAACCCCTGTGCCGGGATCAGGCTTGGGATACCGGCGACTCACCTATGCAAGCGAGAACTATAGCTCAGTTTTTTGCGTGCTACAAGTTTCATAGCTGATGAGTGGGCCTTGTCGCCGCACAAAAAGGGCCTGGTCGCGCATGACTTTGTTACTGAATGTCAGGCGTAAATCTTTTTCAGCAGCTTCATGAGGGTTCGCTGCTCGGCGGCGCTCAGCTGGGCCGTGGCTTCCTGCTCCAGCGTGGCGGCGGTCTGCTCGGCCTTGAGCATCATCTTGTGCCCGGTCGGTGTCAGATGCAGGCCCACGGCACGGGCGTCGTGCGGGTGGGGACGGCGGGTAATGAGTTCGCGCTTTTCCAGGCTATTGATCATGCCCACCAGATTGGGCGGCTGGATGTTCAGGGTGGTGCACAGCTGGCGCGAGGTGATGCCCGGGTTGTGCTCGATCAGCGACAGCACCGAGAAGTCGACCAGGCGCAGGTCATAGACCGCCATGTGCTTGAGGAAGGACTCGGCGATGACCAGGGTGGCGCGGCGTGCGTTATAGCCGACCAGGCTTTCCAGGTAGCTGGTGTCGACCGTGTCGACGGCGGGCTCGATGCTTTTGTGATTCATGGGCTCAGCCGGTCTGTGCCTGCGTGAGCTTGAGCGGTTCCAGCTGCTCCCGGATGATCTGCAGACGCATGTCAAATTCTGGCAGTATCCAGCATTGCAGGGCGCGCGCGGGTGCCGTCCAGCGCGTTTGCGCGGCAGGGTCGGTGCCGGCCGCGTCGATGCGGCTCCAGGCCCAGCCGAGCAGGGCCAGCGCCACGGCGCGCAGGAAATCGTCCGCCACCCAGTAGGCCAATTCGGCCTGGTGCGTACTGGCCTGCGACAGTTGTGCGGCCAACGCGTGAATAGCGTCAAAGCGACGCAGCAGGCCGGCGTGGGCCGTCTGCCGGGCATCCAGACCGTCGGCCAGATCCTGCAGCAGGGCGGACAGCGCCGCGCCGCCGTCAGGCAGCACCTTGCGCACCAGCAGGTCGATCGCCTGGATCTCGTTGGTGCCTTCATAAATCATGGCCACGCGTGAGTCGCGCACGATCTGCTCAATGCCCCACTCGCGCACATAACCGTGGCCGCCGAACACCTGCAGGCATTCGCTGGCGCCATGGAAGGCCTGGTGGGTCCAGGCGGACTTGAGCACTGGCGTCACCAGGCTGCACCAGCGCTGCGCACTGTCACGGCGCGCGGCGTCGGCATGGTGTTTGGCGAGGTCAAGCTCCAGCGCCGTGCGGTAGGCCAGCACGCGGCCGCCGTCGATCCAGGCGCGTTGTGTGTCCAGCATGCGCTGGATGGCCGGGTGTTCTGAGATCAGATCCGCCGGTTCGTTGCTATTGCGTGGTCCGGGCGCGCGCATCTGCCGCCGCTCCTGCGCATAGGCAGAGGCCTTCTGCCAGGCCGCTTCCAGCAGGCCGATGCCTTGCAAGCCCACATGCATGCGCGCGGCGTTCATCATGACGAACATTGCATTCAGGCCGCGGTTGGGCTCGCCCACCAGCCAGCCCGTGGCTTCATCAAAGCGCATGACGCAGGTCGGGCTGCCGTGCAGGCCCATTTTTTCCTCGATGCGCTCACACACAATCGGGTTGCGGCTGCCGTCCGGCAGAAACTTCGGCGCCAGGAACAGCGACAGGCCCTTGGGGCCGGCCGGTGCATCCGGCAGACGCGCCAGCACCAGGTGCACGATGTTGTCAGTGAGGTCGTGCTCGCCACCGGAGATGAATATCTTGGTACCGCTGATGCGGTAGCCGTCGTCGGCCTGCGTCACGGCCTTGGTGCGCACCAGTCCCAGGTCGCTGCCCGCGTGCGGTTCGGTCAGGCACATGGTGGCCAGCCATTCGCCGCTGGCGATTTTTTCCAGGTAGCGCGTTTTCAGTTCGTCGCTGCCATGGTGCTTGAGGCATTCATAGGCCCCATGCAGCAGGCCCGGCGCCATGGTCCAGCCGTGGTTGGCCGCGCTCAACATTTCGTAGAGCACGGCCTCCAGCACAGCCGGCAGGCCCTGGCCGCCGTCTTCCGTCGCGCAGGCCAGCGAGGGCCAGCCGGCCTGCCAGAAAGACTGGTAGGCCTGACGGAAGCCGGGCGGTGTCGTGACCACCCCCGCATCGAAACGACAGCCGGTTTCATCGCCTACGCGCTGCAAGGGCGCGATCTCGCTGGCGACGAATTTACCGGCTTCTTCCAGCACCTGCTGCACCAGGTCGGCATCGACCTCGGCAAAAGGCGAGAGCGCCTGCAGCTGGGCTGGAGCGTCCAGCACCGCCGTCAGGATGTGCTGGATGTCGTCAAGACGCGGTTGGTAGTCCATGGCCGATCAGGACTCCGAAGTGAAGCCGATTTGTTTGACCAACGGTCCCCAGCGTTCGTACTCGGCTTTTTGGTCCGCGGCCATGGCTTGCGGCGTGCTGCCATGGGCGACCAGACCGACGATCGCCAACGCATCGATCACGGACTTGTCCTTGAGTGCCTTTGTGATGGCGGCATTGGCCGCAGCGATGGTGGCTGCCGGCGTCTTGGCCGGTGCGTAGAAGCCGAACCACTCTTCCGAGGTCACGTCTGGATAGCCAAGTTCAGTGAAGGTCGGGACATCAGGCAGGTAGGGCGAGCGCTTGCGGCCCGAGGTCGCCAGCACGCGCACCTTGCCGGTCTTGATGTGCTGCAGATAATCACCGCTGGGGTTCATCGCGGCGGCGATTTGTCCGCCGACCAGGTCGGTGATGCTCGGTACCGTGCCACGGTAGGGCACATGCTTGAGTTCCACGCCAGCGCGGATGCCCAGCAGCGCGCCCAGCAGGTGGGGCATGGAGCCGGCGCCCGGCGAGCCGTAGTTGGCCTGCGTCGGATTGGCCTTGGCCCAGGCGAGGAAGTCCTTCAGTGTCTTGACTTCCGCCGGTACCGCCGGCCCGACCGCCAGGCCGTGGAACATGATGGCGCCGATCGACACCTGGGTCACGTCCTCCTGCTTGTAGGCCAGCTTGGGATAGATGTGGGGATACACGGACAGGGCGGACACCGGCGCCAGGGCCAGGACCGAACCGTCGGCGGGCGAGTTTTTCAGGGTTTCGACGGCGATGCGTCCACCCGCGCCCGGCTTGTTTTCCACAAAACCGGGAAGCTTGCTGTACGGCGTGCCGCCGATCTTTTCGGCGACGCGGCGTGCCACGCTGTCACCGGCGCTGCCGGCGGGAAAGCCGTAGAAGATCTTGACCTGCTCTAGCGCCTGTGCCAAGGCGGCGTAGGGCGCGAGAGCGCCGAGTGCGGCAGCACCGGCAGTGGCTTGAACAAAAAGTCGACGTTGCATCATGGTTTGTCTCCTGTGCAGGGTTGGTGGTGGGGAAAGGAAAAACGTTTCAGCGCGGCGCCATGCGCAGCGCACCGTCAAGCCGGATCACCTCGCCATTGAGGTGGCCGTTGGTGACGATGTGGCAGGCCAACTGGGCAAACTCTTCGGGCTTGCCCAGACGCGGCGGGAAAGGGATGGAGGCGGCCAGCGATTGCTGCACCGCCTCCGGCAATTCCTTCATCAATGGTGTGGCGAACAGGCCGGGCGCGACGGTGCAGACGCGGATGCCATGCTGCGCCAGATCGCGTGCCATGGGCAGCGTCATGCCGACCAGGCCGCCCTTGGAGGCGCTGTAAGCCTGCTGGCCGACCTGGCCATCAAAGGCGGCGACCGAGGCCGTGAACATCATCACGCCGCGTTCGCCGTCTTCCAGGGGGCTTAGCTTGACGCATTCAGCGGCAAACAAGCGGCTGATGTTGTAGCTGCCGATCAGGTTGACGTTAACGACGCGGGCGAAGTCTTCCAGCGGCGCCGGCGAACCGTCGCGGCCGACGATGCGCTTGGCGCTGCCGATGCCGGCGATGTTCATCAGGATGCGCGCCGGGCCGTGGGCGGCGGCGGCCTTGGCCAGGGCGGCAGTCACACTGTCGGTGTTGGTGATGTCGCAGACACACGCCACGCCGCCAATTTCAGCGGCGACCTTCTCGGCCAGGGCGGCGTTGACGTCGAGCACGGCGACCTTTGCGCCCAGGCGAGCCAGTTCGCGCGCCGTGGCTTCGCCCAGGCCCGAGGCAGCGCCGGTGACGAGGGCGGCTTGTCCTTTGATGTCCATTTCAGTTCTCCGAGGCGTGGCGCGTCAGCTGTGACGCATGAAAGAGATGATGCAATCCGGGGGCACCCGCGGAACCGGCTTTGCCGGGCCGCTGGGTGCGCCCCCTCGAGGGGGAGGCGCAGAAGGCGCTTCGGGGGTGTTTCATGGTCCAGGTTTGATGATGTTCGGTGCCGTGTCGTCGTGCAGGGCCTGTACCAGCGCATCGCGGTGCTTGAGCACGGCGCGCTGGTTGAGGGAACCCTTGTCGGTGACCTCGCCCTTGTCGATGGACGGCGGCTCGGACAATAGCAGGGCACGGGCGATGCGGCTGGCGCTGCCCGTGGCTTCGCGCGCCAGCTGGTCGATGACAGCCTGGATGCGTTGGCGCACCGGCTCGCTGGCCAGCACCGCTTCCCAGGGGGCATCGGCGCCCAGGCCGCTGACCGTGCGGCAAGCCGGCGCGGGGAAGATCAGCGCGCCGACTTCCTTCATGTTCAGGCCCGTCAGCACGGCGTCCTGGATGTAGGGAGCACCGGTCACGATGATCTTGGCGCGCATCGGGCCCACGCTGACAAAGGTGCCGGTCGAGAGCTTGAAGTCTTCTGCAATGCGGCCATCAAACTTGAGGCCGCGGTGGATGTTGTCGGGGTCAATCCATTGCACGGCGTCGCCGGTGCACAGATAGCCTTCCTCATCGAACACGTCGCGCGTCGCTTGTTCCGAGCGCCAGTAACCCGGCGTCACGTTGGGGCCGCGGTAGCGCACCTCGGTCTTGCCGTCCACGTCCACCAGCTTGAGCGTCATGCCAGGCACCGGTACGCCGATGTCGCCGGCCTTCACGTTGTGGCTGTTGACGAACATGGCCGACGGCGCCGATTCGGTCATGCCCAGGCCGGTAGCCATGACGATGCGCTCGCCGACCTCGGCCTGCGCCGTGGCGTGCAGGCTGTCCCACACCGGTTGCGCCAGACCGGCACCGGAGTAGAAGAACATGCGCACACGCGACAGCAGGTTGCGGCGCAACTCGGCGTCGGTCTTCATGGCCTGGGCGATCATTTCGAAGCCGGTAGGCACATTGAAGTACAGCGTGGGGGCGATTTCGCGCAGGTTGCGCAGCGTCTCGCCGATCAGCGCGGCGGTGGGTTTGCCGTCGTCGATGTAGAGCGTGCCGCCATGCTGCAGCGTCAGGCCAACGTTGTGGTTGCCACCGAAAGTGTGGTTCCAGGGCAGCCAGTCCACGAACACCGGCGGCGCTTCGGCCAATACCGGCATGGACAGGGTGATCTGCTGCAGGTTGGCGCACCACATGCGGTGGGTGTTGATCACCGGTTTGGGCATCTTGGTCGAGCCCGAGGTAAAGAGGAACTTGGCAATGGTGTCGGGCCGCACGGCGTGCATGGCGTCATCCACTGCCGCGGTGGCTGGGGTGTTGCGCAGCGCGTCAAACGGCGTTGTCGCCCGGCCTTCCAGTGCGCCTTGGGCCAGCACCACTTCCACCTCGGCGCCGATCGTGGCAGCAATGGCGCGGCCGTAGCGCGCGCCGTCGGCCGCAAACACCAGGCCCGGGGTTAGCGTGTCCAGAACATGGCGCAGCTTGTCATAGTCCTGACTCACCGTGGCATAGGCCGGCGATACCGGGCAGTAGGGCACGCCAGCGTAGATGCAGCCCAGCGACATCAGTGCGTGTTCCAGCGTGTTTTCGCTCAAGATCACCACCGGCCGTTCTGGCGACAGTTTGCGGTCAAGCAGGGCTTGGCCGATGCGGCGTGCGCCGTCCAGGGCCTGGGCGTAGCTGATGTGCTGCCAGTCACCGGTGCTGCCGTCAGCCAGTTGCGCGCGACGTGCGATGAAGGTGCGCTCGGGCTCGGTTTCGGCCCAGTGCACCAAAAAGTCACTCAGGCGTCGGGCATAGGCGCCCAGCGGCAGCTCGGCTTGCACGTAACGCACACCGGGGGCGCCGTCGCGCACGCTGACGCGGGTCACGCCAAAGCTCACCGGACGGTAGCGGGGGGAGGCTGATGAAGAAGTAGTCGCGCTCATAAATCGGTTCTTGTCTGCAATGGATGGAGGACAGGCCGAGGGGCTTAGCCTTTGCTGACCTTGGCGGCCTTGCCGTCGAGGAAGGCGCGCACGCGTTCCTTGGCTTCCGGCGCGCTCTGGGCAATGGCGGCCATCATGGCTTCGGTCAGGAAGCCCTGATCGGCCGGTTGCTCGGCGATGCGGGGCAGGGCATGGATCAGTGCGTAGTTGGTTAGGGGCGCGTTTTGCGCCACGCGCACGGCGAGCTCGAACGCCTTGTTGAAGGCCGTGCCTTGTGGCACCAGGTACTGGGCCATGCCGATGCGCTCGCCGTCCTGTGCGTTATAGACGCGGCCGGTGAACATCATGTCAGCCATGCGGGCGGCACCGATCAGGCGCGGGATGCGCACCGCACCGCCGCCGCCGACAAAAATGCCGCGCGAGCCTTCGGGCAGGGCGTAGAAGGTGGACTCATCGGCGACGCGAATGTGGCAGGCGCTGGCCAGCTCCAGGCCGCCGCCAACCACGGCGCCGTGCAGCGCGGCAATCACCGGCACCGGGCCGTACTGCAGACACTCCAGCGCGGCGTGCCACATGCGCGAGTGGTGCAGGCCCTGGCCGGCATCACGTTCTTTCAGTTCGCTCAGGTCCAGGCCGGCGCAGAAGTGATCGCCGTCGCCATCGATCACGGCGGCACGCACGCCTTCGGGCATGGTTTCAAACAAATTGCGAATGGCCAGAATGAGGCCATCGTTGAGGGCGTTGCGCTTGGCGGGGCGGGTCAGGCGGATGACGGCAATTTCCTGCTGTTCGCCACGGCGCTCAAAATGGATGTCTGGGTTGGTCATGATTGCGTTTCTTTCTGGAATCGATTATGGTTATGAAATATAACCAATTCAAGCGCACTGGATCAACAATTACTCAGTGTTTACCCTAGGCCCCAAACCTGAATCAGGAGACTGTCATGGACCACAAGAACCTCATTGCCATCGACATCCACACCCACGCCGAAGTGAGCTGCTGGAACCCGTTTGACAACTATGGCGAGGAATATGACCGCGCGGCGGACAAGTACTTTCGCAACAGCCGCCGCCCGACCATCCAGGAAACGATCGACTACTACCGCGAGCGCAAGATCGGCCTGGTGATGTTCACGGTGGACAGCGAGTCGCAGTTGGGCCGTCGCCGCATTCCGAACGAGGAAATCGCCGAGGCGGCCAAGGCCAACAGCGACATGATGATGGCCTTCGCCAGTATCGACCCGCACAAGGGCAAGATGGGGGCGCGCGAGGCGCGTCGCCTGATCGAAGAGCATGGCATCAAGGGCTTCAAGTTCCACCCCACGGTGCAGGGTTACCACCCCTACGACAAGATGGCCTGGCCGATCTACGAGGTGATCGCCGAGTACAAGATGCCGGCCATCTTCCACACCGGCCACAGCGGCATCGGCAGCGGCATGCGCTGCGGCGGCGGCCTGCGCCTGGAGTACAGCAACCCGATGCACCTGGACGACGTGGCGATCGCTTTCCCCGACATGCAGATCGTCATGGCACATCCCAGCTTCCCATGGCAGGACGAGGCGCTTTCCGTGGCGACGCACAAACCGAATGTCTGGATCGATCTGAGTGGCTGGAGCCCGAAGTACTTTCCGAAGCAGCTGGTGCAGTACGCCAACACGCTGCTCAAAGACCGCATCCTGTTCGGCTCGGACTATCCGCTGATCACGCCCGAGCGCTGGATGAAAGATTTTGAAGAAGCCGGCTTCAAGCCCGAGGTGATGCCTGGCATCCTGAAGGACAACGCGGTGCGCCTGCTGGGGCTGAAGTAAGGCGGTGGCGCTTGTTCCCGCGGGACGTTGGCATTGAGATTTGCGCTTGTCAGGTTATGGTGGAACTGCTAAGGTTCATCCAAGTGGTTTGGAGAACAACATGATCAATGATTTCGAGCAAGTTCACAATTTTTACGAGCGGCTTGTCTTTGAGGAGATTAGCCGTCGTTCCGCACAGCATCCGGACTTCAGTACCGACATGCTGGTCGATGTGGCTTGTGTCGCCTTGAATCAATTGCCGGCGCGTTATGTGCGGCATGACGTGGACCTCATCTTCTATCTCACGGAACATGAGCGCCACGCTATCGACGCCGCCATCGACGCCGCAATGAAAAATGCCTTTGGCTTGGTGGGCCTACGCGCTGTCAAACGCAGCGCGTAGGCCTTTCCAAAAGAATCAGGTCTTGCCCCAGACGTCCTGAGCGGTTTCGATCACCAGGCGCAGCTTGGCGCGCTGGGCTTCCACCGCGATGTCGTTGCCGTGCACCGTGCTGGAGAAGCCGCACTGCGGTGACAGGCATAGCTGATCAAGCGGCGCGTACTGGGCGGCCTCGTCGATACGGCGCTTGAGATCATCCTTGGACTCCATGGCGCCGAACTTGGTGGTCACCAGGCCCAGCACCACGATCTTGCCCTTGGGCAGGAAGCGCAGGGGACGGAAGTCGCCGCTGCGGTCGTCGTCGTACTCCAGGAAGTAGGCGTCCAGGTTCATTTCCGACAGCAGGGCTTCGGCCACCGGCTCGTAGTTGCCGGACGCCGCGTGTGTGCTCTTGAAGTTGCCGCGGCACAGGTGCATGGCCAGGGTCATGCCGGCTGGCTTCTGCGCCACCACCTTGTTGATGAACATGGCATAGCGGTGCGGCAACTCGTTGGGGTCGTCACCGCGCAGGCGAGCTGCTTCGCGCATCTTCTCGTCGCACAGGTAGGCCAGGTTGGTGTCGTCCATCTGCACATAGGTGCAGCCGGCGGCGGCCAATGAACGCAGTTCGTCGCCGTAGGCTTGCGCCACGTCGTCATAGAACGCGGGATCGAGCTCGGGGTAGTGTTCCTTGCTGATGCCGGCACGCCCGCCGCGGAAGTGCAGCATGGTGGGCGAGGGGATGGTGACCTTGGCGACGGCACCGCGGCCCGGGGTGATCTGGCTCTTGAGGTATTCGAAGTCGGCGCGCTGGATGTCCTTGACGTGGCGCACCTTGTCGATCACGCGCATCACGGGCGGGGCCAGTTCCTGTGTGCCATCGGGCTTGACGATGGTGACCGGGATGTCGGACTTCACGCCGCCGATCTGCTCCAGGAAGTCGACGTGGAAATAGGTACGGCGGAACTCGCCATCGGTGATGCTTTGCAGACCGACGTCTTCCTGGAATTTCACGATGTCAGTGATGGCCTTGTCTTCCACGGCACGCAACTGCTCGGCCGTGATCTCGCCCTTGGCTTTTTGCTCGCGCGCGTCCAGCAGGAATTTGGGGCGCAGGAAGCTGCCGACGTGGTCGGCGCGGAACGGGGGGGTGGTGCGTAGCGTCATTTCAATCTCCGGGAGGTATCGCTTGTTAAATATGAGCCACGATATTATGGCATTCAGGGTACGGATTCATGGGTCTCGTGCCGGCTGGCCCAGCCAGATGAACCCGATGGGGCTGCCGCTGGAGGTGAAATACACTGAGGTCCGTTGTGCCTGATCTGGGCCGAGGGACAAGAGAAAAGGAAGTCGATGTTTCAAGCTATACATTGGGCCGCCCGGCGGCTGACCGGTCTGGCGACAGCAATATGTTTATTTTTTGGGGTGACGCTGCTCGCCCAAGCCCAGGAGATCGTGCTCGGGCAGGTCGGCCCCTTCACCGTGATTCCCGTGCCTGATGCCATTGAGGTCAATCAGGGCATCAAGGCCTATATCGCCCAGGTTAACCGCAGCGGTGGTATTCAGGGACGCAAGCTGGTTCTGTTTGAGCTGGATGACCGTTACAGCGCGGACGATTTTGTGACGCGCTTTGCGCAGGCCATGGAACGCAAGCCGGTGGCGCTGTTGTCGCCCATCGGCTCGGCTGCGATCAAGCGCATGCTTGATGACAAGTTGCTGGACAAGAGTGATGTGGTCATCATGAACGCCATTCCCGGGGCCGAATCCTTGCGCAATCCTGGCCATCCGCGTTTGTTCCACGTGCGCGCCGGTGACAAGCAGCAAATCGAAAAACTGGTGGGCCATGCGCGCACGCTGGGCATCACCCGCTTGGCGGTCTTGCATCAGGACATCCCGATTGGTACATCGGGCATGAAGATGGCGAGTGACGAGGCGGCGCGTCTCACGGGGCTGGATGTCAAAGGGGTGCAGTCCACCGCGGATGCGGCTGCGATGGCCGCAGCGAGTCAGGAGCTGGTCAAGATCAACCCGCAAGGGGTGCTGGTCCTCGGCGCGCCGCGTTTCATGGCCGATGGTGTTGCCCAGTTGCGCAAGGCCGGTATCTCGCAGTCGATCTTCGTGCTGTCCTATGTGCCACCTGGACTGATCGTCAAGGTTGCCGGCGTTGAGGCGGCGCGCGGGGTTGGCATTGCCCAGACCTATCCCAATCCCAACGGCAAGACCAAAACCCTGCTGCGGGATTTCCAGGGCGCCATGAAGGCGAGTTTCCCGGATCAGCAGGACTACACACCGTTCCAGCTGGAGGGGTATCTGTCCGCCCGCATCGTGGGCGAGGGTCTGCGCCGCGCCAAGGAAATCAAGCCGGAGGCGCTGGCGCGGGCCTTGCATGCCATGGGGGAGCTGGACTTCGATGGTTACCGCGTGGACTTCTCCAGAGGAAATGAGGGCAGCAAGTTCGTGGACATTGCCGTGATCGGTAGTGAAGGGCGCTTGCGGTACTAGAGAGTAGGATGCTGATGGGCGGATCGGTAGAATGATTCGCAGCCAGTTCTTTTTAACTTTTCAGTTATCGCAAACTGTTATATCAATCAGTCAGAAATTGGACTTGCGAATGAAGGGATTTGCGGCGACATTTACGCACCTTTGCATTCGGTGGCATTGCCGCTCTGCAGGACGGGTTGAGAGACGCAACAATATTTATTAGGAGCCTCCCATGAAAAAACGAATTTTCCTCAGTGCTTCCGCTCTGGCGGTCATGGCGCTGTCCTCAGGCGCAGTGCTGGCGCAGGACAACACGTTCAAGATTGGCCTGATTCTGCCCATGACGGGTCAGCAGGCGTCCACCGGTCGGCAGATCGAGGCCGCCGCCAAGTTGTTTATGGCGCAAAACGGTGACATGGTGGCCGGCAAAAAAGTCCTGCTGATTGTCAAGGATGACACCAGCGTGCCGGACGTGACCAAGCGCATGGCACAGGAGTTGATCGTCAACGAAAAGGTCAATGTGCTGGCGGGTTTTGGCATTACGCCCTCCGCGTTCGCCACGGCACCCCTGGCCACCCAGTCCAAGACACCGATGGTGGTGATGGCTGCGGCCACCTCCAGCATCACCCAGGCTTCGCCCTACGTGGTGCGCACCAGTTTCACGCTGCCCCAGGCGTCTGTCAGTATGGCTGACTGGGCGGCAAGCAAGGGCGGCATCAAGAAAGTCGTGACCTTGGTGAGCGACTACGGCCCCGGTATCGATGCCGAGAAGTTCTTCAAGGATCGCTTCGTTTTTAATGGTGGCACCATCGTCGAAACTCTGCGCGTGCCCATGCGCAACCCCGATTTCGCCCCCTTCCTGCAGAAGGTGCGTGACGCCAAGCCGGATGGCCTGTTCGTCTTCGTGCCCTCGGGCGCCGGCGCCGCAGTCATGAAACAGTTCCTCGAGCGCGGCATGGACAAGGCCGGCATCAAGCTCATCGGCACCGGCGACATCACCGATGACGACCAGTTGAACGACATGGGCGACGGTGCCCTGGGTGTGGTGACGGCTCACCACTACTCAGCGGCGCATCCCTCGGCCCTGAACAAGAAGTTCGTGGAAGCCTTCCAGAAGGCCAACAAGGGCATGCGCCCGAACTTCATGGCCGTCGGTGGCTATGACGGCATGCGCGTGATCTATGAAGCGCTCAAGATCTCCAAGGGTCAGGGTGGCGGTGATGCATTGCTGGCTGGCATGAAAGGCCAGCTGTTCGAAAGCCCGCGCGGCCCGATGTTCATCGACGCGCAAACCCGCGACGTGGTGCAGAACATCTACTTGCGCAAGGTGGAAAAGCTCAACGGCCAACTCCATAACGTGGAGTTCGACGTGATCAAGGACGTCAAGGACCCTGGCAAGGCCAAGTGATGCTCCGTCCATGGCGTGTCATCCGAACAGGGTGGCATTCCATGGACATTTTTTTTTGCCCTGACCCGACCCGAATAGCCCATGTTGACGATTCTGTTTGATGGCATTGCCTACGGCATGCTGCTTTTTATCCTGGCGGTCGGTCTGGCCGTGACCATGGGCTTGATGAACTTCATCAACCTGGCCCACGGGGCCTTCGCCATGGTGGGGGGCTACATCACCGTGCTGCTGATGCAGCGCTACGATGTGCCTTTCCTCCTGTGTTTGCCCATCGCCTTTGTGGTCGTGGCCTTGCTGGGGGCCGTGCTGGAGCGCACGCTGTACCGGCCCATGTACCGCAAGCCTCATCTGGATCAGGTGCTTTTTTCCATCGGCCTGACCTTCATGGCGGTGGCCAGCATGGACTATTTCATGGGTTCGAGCCAGCAAATCGTTCAGCTGCCCGAGTGGCTCAAGGGCCGCACCGAACTGGGTGATGGTCCATGGATGCTTGGCATGGGGCACTATCGCCTCTTCATCATTGCGGTGTGTGCCGCGCTGACCGTCGGCCTGCAGTACATCCTGGCCAAGACCCGTTTCGGCAGCCGTCTGCGTGCTTCGGTCGACGACCAGCGCGTGGCTGCTGGCTTGGGGATCAACGTCAACGTGGTGTTTCTCTCGACTTTTGCCGTGGGTTCCGGCTTGGCCGGCCTCGGCGGCGCCCTGGGTGCCGAAGTGCTGGGACTTGATCCCACTTTTCCCTTGAAATTCATGGTTTACTTTTTGATCGTGGTCGCCGTCGGGGGAACCTCCTCCATCACCGGTCCGCTGCTGGCGGCGCTGCTGCTGGGCATCGCCGACGTGGCCGGCAAGTACTACATTCCGACTTTCGGCGCCTTCATCGTCTATGCGCTGATGATTGCCATCCTGATCTGGCGTCCGCAAGGCCTGTTCGTGCGCAAGGGAGGCAAGGCATGATGAATGCACAACAATCCCTGCAAAACAGCCGCCGCTGGAAAATCTGGGAGCCGGTGCTCTGGCTGCTGGCGCTGGCGACCCCCTACTTTTTGGGTAACCACGCGCTGATCATCAATGAGATCGCCATCGTGGCACTGTTCGCCGTCTCGCTGGATCTGATCCTCGGCTACACCGGCATCGTCTCGCTGGGACACGCCGCCTTCTTCGGCATGGGCGCCTATGCCGCCGCGCTGTTTGCCAAGCTGGTGATGCCCGATCCGCTGATTGGTCTGGCCTTTGGCATCGCTGTTGCCACGATCGTGGGTGCGCTGTGCTCCTTCACCATCATCCGCGGCTCGGACCTGACGCGCCTGATGGTGACGCTGGGCGTGGGCATGCTCCTGATGGAACTGGCCAACAAGCTCGACTGGCTGACCGGCGGCGCCGACGGGCTGCAAGGCGTGGTGCTCGGCCCCGTGCTCGGGCGCTTTGAATTCGACCTGCAGGGCCAGGTGGCAGCCTGGTACTCGATCTCGACGCTGCTGGTGTTCCTCTTCCTGGCGCGTCGCCTGGTGAACTCGCCGTTCGGTGCCACGCTCACCGCCATTCGCGACAACCGCCTGCGCGCCATGGCCATCGGCATTCCGGTGACTTCGCGCCTGGCCGTGATCTACACCATTGCGGCCGGCGTGGCCGGTGCGGCTGGCGCCCTGTTGGCGCAGACCACCGGCTTTGCCTCGATCGATGTGTTCGCTTTCGACCGTTCGGCTGACTTGATGTTGCTGCTGGTGATCGGTGGCACGGGCTGGCTTTACGGCGGCGTGGCCGGTGCGATCGTGTTCAAGATCATGCAGGATTTGATCTCGTCCATCACGCCGCAGTACTGGACGTTCTGGATCGGTCTGTTCCTGGTGGTGTTGGTGATGGTGGGTCGTGAGCGCTTGATCCGTCCCTGGACCTGGTTTGGGGGGAAGAAGTGATGAGCAGTCCTGAAATCGTTTTGTCAGCCCAGGGCCTGGTCAAGCGTTTCGGTGGCATTACGGCCACTGGCAACGTCAACCTCGATCTGCGCAAAGGCGCGCGTCACGCGCTGATTGGTCCCAACGGCGCTGGCAAGACCACGCTGATCAACCTGTTGACCGGCGTGCTCGAGCCCACCGAAGGCCGTATCGTGCTCGAAGGCCAGGACATCACCCACCTGGCACCACACCAGCGCGTGCGCCGTGGCATGGTCCGTACGTTCCAGATCAACCAACTGTTCGATACCCTGACGCCGCTGGAAACCCTGGCACTGACTGTCTCGCAGCACCTGGGGATGGGTGGCCGCTGGTGGCAGCCACTGGGCCGGCGCAAGCAGGTAGCCGAACGCTGCGAACAACTGCTGGAGCAGTTCCACCTGACCGAGGTGATGAACCAGCAGACCAATGTGCTGGCTTACGGCAAGCGCCGTCTGCTGGAGATCGCCATCGCGCTGGCCTGCGAGCCGCGCGTGCTGTTGCTCGACGAACCGGTGGCCGGTGTGCCTGCTGGCGAGCGCGAAGAGCTGCTGCAAACCGTGGCCGCCCTGCCGGCCGATGTGTCGGTGCTGTTGATTGAACATGACATGGATCTTGTATTTAGTTTTGCCAACCGCATGACGGTGCTGGTCAACGGCACGGTACTGACCGAAGGCGACCCGGAAACCATCGCCAATGACCCGCAAGTCAAGGCGGTCTATCTCGGCCATGGTGAGGAGCTGGCCCATGGCTGATCTGCTCAAAGTTGAGAACTTAAGCGCCGGTTATGGCGAGGCTGTCGTGTTACACGGTGTCTCGGTATCGCTGCCGCAAGGCCAGACGCTGGCCCTGCTGGGGCGCAACGGCACCGGCAAGACCACCTTCATGAACACCCTGGCCGGCGCCACGCGCCAGCATGGCGGCAGCATCACGCTGGATGGCGTGGCCTTGCACAAGGTGCCCTTGCATGAGCGTGCCAACGCCGGCATCGGCTGGGTGCCGCAGGAACGCAATATCTTCAAGTCGCTCACGGTGGATGAAAACCTCACCGCCGTGGCCCGTCCCGGTGCCTGGACACCGAAGCGCGTGTACGAGATGTTCCCGCGCCTGGCCGAGCGCAAGACCAACCTCGGCACCCAGCTCTCCGGTGGCGAGCAGCAGATGCTGGCCGTCGGCCGCGCCCTGGTGCTCAACCCCAAGCTGCTGCTGTTGGACGAGCCTCTTGAAGGCCTGGCGCCCATCATCGTGCAGGAGTTGCTGCGCGCCATCCGCCGCATCACGCGCGAAGAGGGCTTGAGCGCCATCATCGTGGAGCAGCATCCGCAGGCCATCCTGGCCATCTCGGATGTGGCAGCCGTGCTTGATCGTGGTACGGTGGTGCATTCCAGTTCGGCCCGCTCCTTGCAAGAGCAACCGGAACTGCTGGATCGTTTACTGGGTGTGGCACGCTGAGCTTGCTATCAAGGGCGGGCGGTCCGCGCCCTTTTCATAAAGGGGATAAGACATGAGTTTGATGATGAGTCGACGCGCTGCAGCTGCGCTGGTGGTTTCCTTGGCGGCAACCGCCGGCTGGGCGCAGACCTTTCCGTCCAAAGCGATTCGCATCGTTGTCCCCAACGCGCCCGGTGGCGGCGCGGATCTGACCGCCCGCACCGTGGGCCAGAAGATCAGCGAAACCCTGGGCCAGCCGGTGATTGTGGACAACAAGCCCGGTGCCGGTGGTGTCATTGCCGGCGAGGCAGTCGCCAAGGCGGCGCCCGATGGTCACACCCTGCTGCTGATTTCCAGCGGCACGGCCGTCAGCGCTTCGCTCTTCCAGTCGCTGCCGTATGACACGGTCAAGGACTTCATCCCGGTGGCGCCGCTCGCCACCTTCGATCTCGTGATCGTGGGGGCCGAAGGTGGTCGCTTCAAGACCCTGGCCGAGCTGGTGGCCTGGGGCAAGGCCAATCCGGGCAAGCTCAACATCGGCACGCCCAATATCGGCACCACGCAGCATCTGGCGGCGGAGTACTTCAAGTCTGCCGCCGGTCTGGACGCGCAGATCGTGCCCTTCAATGGCACGCCGGCGGTGATCAACGCCCTGCGTGGCGGACAGATCGATGCCGGGCTCGACATCCTGGGGCCGCTGCTGGCGCAGATCAAGGCCAAGACCTTGCGGCCGCTGGCCATCACCGGCGACAAGCGTTCGCGCATGCTGCCGGATGTCCCGACTGCGAAAGAGTCTGGCGTGAATGGTTTCTCGGCCGCCTCCTGGAACGGTCTGGCCGTGCCGGCCAAAACGCCCAAGGACGTGATCGCCCGCCTGAACAAGGACATCGTCGCTGCGCTGCACGACCCGGCTGTGCGCAAACGGCTGGAGGACCTGAACCTGGATCCGCACCCCGGTACGCCAGAGCAGGCGGCAGCCCTGCTGAACAACGACATCAAGCGTTGGGGCGATGTCATCGTGCGCGCCAAGATTCCCAAGCAGTAAACACGTATTCCGCTCGATTTTCTGAGAGCAGACAAGATGAACCTGGACATCGGACTCGTGGGCTATGGTGAAGTCGGCAAGGTCTTCGCCAGCGGGCTGAAAGAAAAAACCGGCCGCTGGGTCGGCGCCTGGGACCTCAAGTTCGCCGATCCAGGCACACGCGAGGCCGAGCGTGGCCATGCCGCCAGCCACGGCATCGAGGCCTGCGACTCCGCGGCGGCCTTGTGCGCCAAGGCCTCCCTCATCATCTCTGCCGTCACGGCTTCCAATACCCTGGCCGTGGCGCAGGAAATTGCGCCCCATATCCAGTCCGGCACCTTGTTTCTGGACTTCAATTCCGCCTCGCCCGGTACCAAAGCCCAGTGCGCGGCGCTGATCGATGCCGTCGGTGGCCATTACGTCGAGGCGGGGGTCATGACGTCGGTGCCGCCCTATGGCATCAAAGTGCCCATGCTGCTCGGCGGCGCGAAGGCCGGGATGCTGGCGGAACTGCTGCGGCCCCTGGGCCTGGATGTCACGCCCGTGGCCGAGACGATCGGCGTTGCCTCGGCCATCAAGATGTGCCGCAGCGTCATGATCAAGGGGCTGGAAGCCATTGTGATCGAGAGCTACACCACGGCCCGTGCCTATGGCGTGGAGGAGCACATGATCCCCACGCTGTACGAGACCTTTCCCGGCATCGACTGGAACCAGCAGGGCGCCTACTTCTTCAGTCGCGTCGCCCAGCACGGCAAGCGCCGTGCCGAGGAAATGCGCGAGGCGGCCAACACCGTGCGCGAGTCAGGCTTTGAGCCTTTCATGGCCGCCGCCATTGCCGATAAACACGACTGGGTGGCCCAGCAGTCGCGTGCCGGTGTCTTTGCCGACATCGGCAAGGAGGCCAGCTGGCAGGACTATGCCGACCGCTTGCTGCAGCAAGCGCGCCAGGACAAATAGTCGCTGAGCCCAGTCAGGCCCTAGCTCGGCTTGATGTTGCCAGCCTGCACCACTGGCTTCCAGCGCGCGATCTCGCGCACGATCAGAGCCCCAAAGGCCTCAGGCGTGGTCGGCATGGCAATCGCGCCTTCACTTTGCAGCCGGGTCTTGAGTTCGTTCGAAGCCAGCGCCTGGTTGATCTGGGCATTGAGCTTGAGCACGATGTCCCTTGGTGTGCCGGCCGGTGCCACCACGCCGTACCACTGGTCGGCTTCGAAGCCCTTGTAGCCGCTCTCGGCCACGGTGGGCACGTCGGGCAGGGCGTCCAGCCGCTTGCTGCTGGAGACGGCCAGTGCCCGTAGCTGGCCTGACTTCACGAAGGGAATCAGGGCCGGCCCGCCGGTGAACATCAGCTGGATCTGTCCTCCCACCAAGTCGGTCACAGCCGGTGCCGTGCCGCGGTAGGGCACATGCACGATGAAGGTCTGGCTTTGCAGCTTGAGGTATTCAGTCGCCAGGTGCGCCGCGCTGCCGTTGCCGCCTGAACCGTAGTTGAGCTGGCCCGGTTTTGATTTCGTCAGCGCCACCAGTTCCTTGAGCGATTTCGCCGGCACCGAGGGATGCACTACCAGCACATTGGGCACGCTCGCCACCCAAGCCACGGGGGTGAAACTCTTCACCGGGTCATAAGGCAGCTTGGGATAGATTGAGGGGTTGACGGCCAACGTGCCGATATGGCCCATCAGCAACGTGTAACCATCGGCTGCGGCCTTGGCCGCACGGTCGGCCCCGACCGAACCGCCAGCGCCCGGCACGTTGTCGATCACGACCGGTTGACCCCAGGCTTCGGTGAGTTTCTGGCCGATGGCGCGCGCCAGAATGTCGGACGAACCGCCTGGCGTGAACGGCACCACGAGGTGGATCGGCTTGGTCGGGTAAGACTGTGCCAGCACGGGCAACGAATAGGCGGCGCACACGGCTGCGGCGCACAGCAGCAGGCTGCGTTTGGAGAGGTAGGTCATGTGGGAGGCGCGCCAGTTGAGGGGCTCAGAAACTTACTTTTTCACCGGGCTGCAGCGCCAGCACCTTCACGGCGGTCTGCCCCAATGCCTGCAGGTATTGCTGCGGCGTGCCCTGGTTCAGCGGATTGGTGCCATAGTGCATCGGGATCGCCGTCTTCGGCTTGATCCACTCGCGTGTGGCGTAGGCCGCCTGCACCGGGTCCATGGTGAAGTTGCCGCCGATCGGAATCAGCAGTACATCGGGCTTGTAGTACTCGCCGATGAACTTCATGTCCATGAACAGGCCGGTGTCGCCCATGTGGTAGATCTTCAGGCCATTTTCCAGTTCGATGATGAAGCCCACCGGCTCGCCGCCGACATGAACTTCGTCCTTGCCGCTGGCGGGGTTCTTCCAGACATAGAGGGACGAGTGTTCGGCTTTCACCATGGTGATCTTCAAGCCCGGCACGTCGGCAAACGGCGTCACGGTGCCGCTCTTGTTCATACGGGGCAGCAACTCGGGCGGCAGCACATTGAGCACGGTCAGGGTCTGGTTCAGGTCGCCCGGGGCATAGACGCGCGCCTTGTGCATCAGGGCCAGGGCTGGTGCGTCGGAGATGTGGTCGAAGTGGCCATGCGTGACCAGAATCAGATCGATCTTGCCGAGATTCTCCAGCGTCTTGTACTCGACCGGCGTTTTCGGATTGGGCTTGAGCCAAGGATCGATCATGATCACCTTGCCGCTGGATGTGGTCAGGCGAAAGGCCGACTGGCCCAGCCACAGCAACTCAGCCTTGCCCGATTGCGCCTGGGTCAGGCCGCTGAGGCCCAGTGGGCTGTTGCTGGTTTCAAAGACACTTTGTTAAGGAGATCGGAAGAGCGTCGTGTAGGGAAAGAGTGTAGATCTC
>OFPB01000032.1_pt1 | contig 42058 bp, 37 predicted proteins | sample 1542511 | NCBI WGS metagenome assembly OFPB01 (sample SAMN05503970, study PRJEB24370) | sediment metagenome | isolation source: lake sediment | place: USA: Lake Hill lake, St. Paul Island, Alaska | collected 2013
CGCGATGTGCTGCTGCAAGGCGATGGCCTGCACGTGGTGTTGACGCCCACCTATTCGGGCTGCCCGGCCACCGAGTTGATCGAGTCCAATGTGGTGTCTGCCCTGGAGGCCGCCGGTTTTTCGCCCGTGAGCGTGACATTGCAGCGCGCGCCGGCCTGGACCACCGACTGGATCAGCGCCGAGGGGCGCGCCAAGCTGCGCGACTACGGCATCGCGGCACCCGGCGCGCTGGCGGCGGGTGACGCTGTGCCGGTGCGCTTCATCGGGCGCCGTGCCGCGACGCAGGAGCGCATCGCCTGTCCCCGCTGCGGCAGCAGCGAGACGACGCAGCTGTCGGCCTTCGGCTCGACGGCGTGCAAGTCCTTGTACCGCTGCCTGTCGTGCCAGGAACCTTTCGAATATTTCAAGCCGATCTAGTGTCCTGTCCCGTAAATAATCTGCACATGAAACCGCGTCTTTCTGGCCATGGCGGCGTTGCAACTCCTCGCGATACCCGTAGGTATCGCTGCGGTTTGCGCCTTGCCCTGCCCCGAAATCCATCGGTTTCATTTCGTGCAGCTATTTGCAGGACAGAACACTAGCGGCACCCACCCCTTTCACACCAGCCAGTCATGAGCACCATTTTTCATCCCCTGACGGTCCGTTCGATCGAGCCCGATACGCCGGAAGCCGTGATCGTCACCTTCGCCGTGCCGCCGGAGCTGCGCAGCGCCTTTGGCTTCACCCAGGGGCAATACCTGACCCTGCGCGCTCAGGTGGACGGCCAGGACCTGCGCCGTTCGTATTCGATCTGCGCCGGCGTCGATGACGGCGAACTGCGGGTCGGCGTGCGCAAGGTCCAGGGCGGGGTTTTTTCCAACTGGATCAATTCGAAGCTCAAGACCGGCGACACGGTTCAGGTGATGGCGCCGCAGGGGCGCTTCTTTGTGCCGCTCGACCCCGCCGCGCAGCGCCACCACGTAGGCATCGCTGGCGGCAGCGGCATCACGCCCATTCTCTCAATCATGAAGACGGTGCTGGCGCGCGAGCCGCACAGCCAGTTCACGCTGATCTATGGCAACCGCCAGCTCAAGTCGACGATGTTCAAGGAAGAGATCGAGGATTTGAAGAACCGCTACATGTCGCGCCTGGTGCTGCACCATGTGTTTTCCGACGAGCAGACTGACGCACCCCTGAACCAGGGCGTGATGAACCGCGAGAAGATCGCGGCGTTTCTCGGCCCGCTGGTGCAGACCGACAGCATCGACCATGTGTACATCTGCGGCCCGTTCCAGATGAACGATGAAGCCGAGGCGGCGCTGCTGGCGGCGGGGCTGCCCGAAGAGCGCATCCACATCGAGCGTTTCGGCGTGGCGCAGCAGGCCGCCGATCAGGTGGGGGCGGTGGTCCATGAGGCGCAGCCGGGCGACGCGGAGCTGGCGCGTGTGGTCATCGTGCGCGATGGGCTGCGGCGCGAAATCGAGTTTCGCAAGGACCAGCCCAGCATCCTGGACTGCGCGTCGGCCGCCGGGCTCGAAGTACCTTTCTCCTGTACCTCCGGGGTGTGCGGCACCTGCCGCGCCAAGGTGCTTGAAGGCAAGGTGCGGATGGAGCGCAACTTCGCGCTCGACAAAAACGACGTCGCTGCCGGCTTTGTGCTGACCTGTCAGGCCCACCCCCTGACCGAGCGCGTCGTGTTGTCGTTTGATGACCGGTAATATGAAACACCCCCAGGCTTCGCGCACTGCGTGTCGCTCCGCCACCCCCCTCAAGGGGGCAACGCCAGTGGCCCGGCAAAGCCGGTTCCACGGCGTTCCCCGGTTGGGCCGTTTCATACATCGCGGGTCGCGCTCGGCCCGGTGGAGCAACTGACATGGCCCGTGGACGTGCCCCCGGATACGACGACCAGCGCGAGATGATTCTGGCCCGCGCGGCGCACCTGTTCGCCCGCCGCGGCTATCCCGCCACGTCGATGAACCTGGTCGCCGAAGCGTGCGGGCTGTCCAAGGCGACGCTCTACCACTACTACCGCGACAAATACAGCCTGTTGGTGAACATCGCCGAAGACCACGTGACGCGACTGCAGGCGCTTGTGGTCGAGGTGGAGGCGCAGGGTCTGAAGCCGGAGCGGCGCATGCGCGAGCTGATCCGCCGCATCGTCGAGGAGTACGCCGGTGCCCAGGATGCCCACCACGTCCTGACCGAGGATGTGAAGTTCCTGGAGCCCGATGACCGCGAGCGGGTGCTCGGCAAGGAGCGCGAGGTGGTGGCCGGTTTTGCCCGGGCGGTGGGCGGCATCCGGCCCGAACTGAAAGCGGCGGCGCTGACCACCCCCATGACTATGCTGTTGTTCGGCATGATCAACTGGATGTTCACCTGGATGAAGCCAGACGGCGAGCTTGACTATGACACGTTGGCGCCGATGGTGGCCGATCTGTTCCTGGGGGGGCTCGGCGCGATCCGGCCACCCCATGAAGTGGCGCTCATGACATAAGACATGCACAAGCATGCGTTGCTTATTTTTTGCTTTCCCTCAACCATAACTGGAGACAAACCATGAAACTTCTCAAACCTGTTGCCCTGGCCGCAGCACTGCTGGTCAGTGTGCTGGCCCACGCAGACATCAACGTTGGCGTCGTGGTCTCGGCCACCGGGCCGGCGGCCTCTCTCGGCATCCCGGAAAAGAACACGATCGCGCTGATGCCCAAGACCATTGCCGGTCAGAAGATCAACTACATCGTGCTGGACGACGCCTCGGACACCACGGCTGCCGTGAGTAACACGCGCAAGCTGATTTCGGAGAGCAAGGTCGACGTGATCCTGGGCTCCACCATCACACCCAACTCGCTGGCGATGATCGATGTGGTGGCCGAAGCGCAGACGCCGATGATCTCCATGGCTGCTTCAGCGCGCATCGTCGAGCCGCAGGACGCCAAGAAGCGCTGGGTCTTCAAGACGCCGCAGAACGACATCATGATGTCCCTGGCCATCGTGGAGCACATGGCCAACAACCATGTCAAAACCGTGGCCTTCATCGGCTTTTCCGATGCCTACGGCGAAGGCTGGTTCCAGGAGTTCAGCAAGGCCGCGTCCTTGAAGAGCCTGCAGGTCGTGGCCAACGAGCGCTACACGCGTACCGATACTTCGGTGACTGGCCAGGTGCTCAAGATCATGGCGGCCAAGCCTGATGCGGTGCTGATCGCCGGCTCCGGCACGCCGGCTGCGTTGCCGCAGAAGATGCTCAAGGAGCGTGGTTATGCCGGCAAGGTCTACCAGACCCACGGCATCGCCAACGCCGACTTCCTGCGCGTCGGTGGTAAGGACGTCGAGGGCACCTTCCTGCCGGCCGGCCCGGTGCTGGTGGCCAGCCAGTTGCCGGCCTCGCACCCGCTGAAGAAATCAGCGCAAGCCTATGTAGCCGCCTACGAGGCCGCTTATGGCAAGGGCTCGGTGTCCACCTTTGGGGCGCACGCCTGGGATGCCGGCGCGCTGATGAGCGCTGCCGTGCCGCCGGCCTTGAAGAAGGCCAAGCCGGGCACGCCGGAGTTCCGCGTTGCGCTGCGTGATGCCCTGGAGCAAGTCAAGGAACTGGCCGGCGCACACGGCATCTTCAACATGTCCAGCGGCGACCATCTCGGACTGGACCAACGGGCCCGCGTGATGGTGAAGATCGAGAACGGGACCTGGAAGCTTCAACCCTGATCACCAGGCCTTGATGTGCACGGGGTCCACCTGCCTCACCTCGGGCGGACCCCGCGTTTTGACCAAGGGCTGATCCCGGCCCTTAACTGGAATGGACTATGGATTTGCAGATCGCGATGCTGCTCGCACAAGACGGCATCGTTAATGGCGCGGTCTACGGCATGATGGCGCTGGCCCTGGTGCTGGTGTTCTCCGTCACCCGCGTCATCTTCATCCCGCAAGGCGAGCTGGTGGCGTTTGCCGCCCTGTCGATGGCGACTTTGCAGGCCGGGCGCGTGCCGCCCACCCTGTGGTTGCTGCTGGTGCTGGCCGCGCTGGCTTTGGTGGTCGAGGCCTGGCGCTGGAAACGCGGGGCCTTGGTGGACTGGTCGTCGACTTTGGTCTGGACGGTGCTGCTGCCTGGGCTGGCTGCGGGGCTGGTGCTGTTGCGTCCGGACTCACTGGCGCTGCAGACCTTGGCCACCTTGCTGCTGGTGACGCCGCTCGGGCCTTTGCTGTACCGGCTGGCCTATCGGCCGCTGGCCGATGCCACGGTGCTGATGCTGCTGATCGTCTCCGTCGCCCTGCACGGCGTGCTGGTGGGCCTGGGGCTGCTGTTCTTTGGTGCCGAGGGTTCGCGCACGGCGGCTTTCTCCGAGCTGCGCTTTGAGTTGGGTGGCTTGACCATCACCGGCCAGTCGCTGGTGGTTGTCGGGGTCGCTTTCAGTCTGGTGGCGGCGCTGTTCCTGTTTTTTGGCCGCTCCATCGTGGGCAAGGCCCTGCGTGCCACGGCCATCAACCGCGTGGGCGCGCGCCTCATGGGCATTCCGACCGAGCTCTCGGGTGACGTGAGCTTTGCGCTGGCGGCGCTCATCGGTGCGGTCTCCGGTTTGCTGATCGCCCCCCTGACCACCATGTACTACGACACCGGCTTTCTGATCGGGCTCAAGGGCTTTGTCGCTGCCATCGTCGGCGGCCTGGCCAGCTACCCGCTGGCGCTGGCCGGTGCCCTGCTGGTTGGCCAGCTCGAAGCCTTCGCCTCCTTCTGGGCCAGCGCCTTCAAGGAGGTGCTGGTCTTTACCCTGATCATTCCCGTGCTGCTGTGGCGCTCGCTGGGCAGCCACCATGTGGAGGACGAGGAATGAGCCCGCGTCGACTCACCCTGCTGTTGGTGGCGGCGCTGGCCCTGGCCTGGGCCTGGCTGCCGGAGTACAGCATCACCTTGCTCAACTACATCGGCCTGTATGCGCTGGTGGCGGCCGGCCTCGTCATGCTGACCGGCGTGGCCGGCATGACCTCGTTTGGTCAGGCCGCTTTTGTTGGCCTGGGCGCCTATGCCACGGCCTGGGTCTGCACGTCGGCAACCGTCGCTGACGTCTTGGGCGGCTGGGCCACGCCGGCGGTGTTGCCCTGGCTGGGGCTGCTGCTCGGCCTGGCCGTGACCTCGCTGATCGCCTGGGCACTGGGCAGCATCACGCTCAAGTTGTCCGGCCACTACCTGCCCTTGGGCACCATTGCCTGGGGCCTGAGCCTGTATTTCCTCTTTGGCAACCTGGAGTTCCTGGGTGGCCACACCGGCATCTCCGGCATCCCGCCGCTGACCGTCGCCGGGCTGTCCCTGGCCGAGCCGCGTTGGCTCGGGCTGGTGATCTGGGCCGCGCTCTTGCTCGCCCTGTGGGCGTTGCACAACCTGCTGGACTCGCGTGAAGGCCGGGCCATCCGGGCGCTCAAGACCAGCCGCGTCATGGCCGAGTCCATGGGCGTGGATACGGCGCGCTACCGGGTCAAGGTGTTCGTGCTGGCCGCGTTGCTGGCGGTGTTGTCGGGCTGGTTCTATGCGCACCTGCAGCGTTTTGTGAATCCCACGCCCTTCAATCTGAACATCGGCATCGAGTACCTGTTCATGGCGGTGGTGGGTGGCGCCGGCCATCTGTGGGGCGCGGTGCTGGGCGCGGCGCTCATCACGCTGCTCAAGGCCAAGTTGCAGGACGTGCTGCCCCAGCTGCTGGGCGCGAGCGGCAATTTCGAGGTGATTGTTTTCGGCCTGCTCATGCTGTTTGTTCTGCAGCGTTTTGCCGAGGGGCTGTGGCCAACGTTCGCGCGCATCACGCAGCGTTTCCTCAAACCCGATGTGGCTGCGTCGGCCGTAGTGGCCAGTACGCTGGAACAGCGTGCCTTGCCGCCCGTCGGCCAGGTGGTGCTGGAAGCCCGCGCCGTCACCAAGCAGTTTGGCGGCCTGGTGGCCAACAACGCGGTGACGCTGGACGTCAAGGCCGGCGAGGTACACGCCTTGATCGGCCCCAACGGCGCCGGCAAGAGTACCTTCTTCAACATGGTCTCTGGCGTCGACGATCCCAGCTCGGGTGAAGTGGTGCTGATGGGGCGCACCATGCGCGGCCATCCGGCGCGCGACTTCGCGGTGCTGGGCCTGAGCCGCACCTTCCAGCATGTGCGCTTGCTGGGCACCCGCAGCGTGCTGGAGAACGTGGCGCTGGGGGCGCACCGTCGCGGCCGCCGTGGCTGGCTGGCCACCATGCTGCGGCTGGACCGCGCCCAGGAAGCGGCCTTGCGCCACGAGGCGCAGCGGCAAATCGAGCGTTGCGGGCTGGCGGCACATGCCGAGGCCCCGGCCGCTTCCCTGGCTTTGGGCCAGCAGCGCGTGATCGAGATCGCGCGGGCGCTGGCCAGTCAGCCGGCGGTGCTCTTGCTGGATGAGCCGGCGGCCGGCCTGCGCCACCTGGAAAAACAGGCGCTTGCCGCGCTGCTGCGGCAGCTGCGCGCCGAGGGCGTTGGCATTCTGGTGGTGGAACACGATATGGAGTTTGTGATGAATCTGGCTGACCGCATCACGGTGCTGGAGTTCGGTACCGTCATTGCCACTGGCACGCCGGCCGAGGTGAGCGTGAACCCCCGCGTGCTCGACGCCTACCTGGGCGGCAACGATGCCTGGACGGAGGCTACGACATGAGCGCTGCACGGCCGCCCGAAGGCGCTCGCACCGCAGCCCGCCAGGGCGAAGGTACGCCAATGAGCCAACCCATTCTTGCGCTGAACAATTTTTGCGTCTCCTACGGCTCGGTGGAGGCGGTGCATGGCGTCGAGCTGGTGGTCAACGAGGGCGAAATCGTCACCGTGATCGGCCCCAACGGCGCTGGCAAAACCACCTTGCTGTGCGCGGCCATGGGACTGCTGGGCTCCAGCGGCACGCTGCATCTGGCCGGCGAGCACATCGCCCGCCCCAGTGTGGAGGCGATGGTGGCGCGTGGCGTGGCCCTGGTGCCCGAGAAGCGCGAACTGTTTGGCGACATGTCGGTGGAAGACAACCTGCTGTTGGGCGGCTTCTCGCGCTGGCGCAAGGGGCAGCGCGACCAGCGTGAACGCATGCAGGAAGTGTTTGCCATCTTCCCGCGCCTGCAGGAGCGCCGTGCGCAGCTGGCGGCCACGCTGTCGGGTGGCGAGCGCCAGATGCTAGCCATTGGCCGTGCGCTGATGTCGCGGCCGCGTTTGCTGATGCTGGACGAGCCCTCGCTGGGCCTGGCGCCGCTGATCGTGCGCGAGGTGCTGCACGTGGTGGCCTCGCTGCGCCAGTTGGGTGTCTCGGTCCTGCTGGTGGAGCAAAACGCCCGCGCCGCCTTGCAACTGGCCGATCGCGCCTATGTGCTGGAGATGGGCGCGGTGGCCTTCAGCGGCGAGGCCCAGGCGCTGCTGCGCGACCGACGCATTATTGATACCTACCTTGGCATTGGTGGCGCACGGGACGCGGTGGCGTCCGCCGCTGCCTGAGTCCCCATTTTTCGGAGATTGAACATGACGAATACGCTGCAGAGTCTGATTGCCGGCCGCTGGATTGGCCAGGAGGCGGCCCAGGTGTTGCGCAGTGCCGTGAACGGGCGCCCCGTGGCACAGACCCATGCCGAGGCGATTGACTTCGGCGAGGCCGTGGCCTACGCGCGGGGCACCGGCGTGTCGGCGCTGATGGCCCTGGACTTCCAGCAACGCGCCGAGCGCCTCAAGGCGCTGGCCAAGTACCTGGGCGAACACAAGGAAGAGCTGTATGCGATCTCGGCCCATACCGGTGCGACCCGTACCGACAGCTGGATCGACATCGAAGGCGGCATCGGCACGCTGTTTGCCTACGCCAGCATCGGCGGCAACGAGCTGCCGTCGGGCAACCTGCTGCACGAAGGGCCGGCGATGCCGCTGGGCAAAAAGGGCGGCTTTGCCGGCACGCACATCCTGGTGCCGCGCGGTGGGCTGGCGGTGCACATCAACGCCTTCAATTTTCCGATCTGGGGTTTGCTCGAAAAATTCGCACCGAGCTTTCTCGCCGCCATGCCCTGCATCGGCAAGCCCGCCACTGCCACCAGCTACCTGACCGAAGCGGCGGTGCGCCTGATACAGCGTTCAGGCCTGTTGCCCGAGGGCAGCCTGCAGCTGGTGATCGGCGGCACGGGCGATCTGCTCGATCGCCTGCAGGGGCAGGACGTGGTGACCTTCACCGGCTCGGCCGACACGGCGGCCCGGCTGCGTGTGCATCCCAACCTGATTCGCCATTCGGTGCCGTTCAACGCCGAGGCCGATTCGCTCAACTGCGCCATCCTGGCGCCCGACGTGACGCCGGACGATGCCGAGTTTGATCTGTTCATCAAGGAGGTGGCGCGCGAGATGACGGTCAAGGCCGGCCAGAAATGCACCGCCATCCGGCGCGCCATCGTGCCGCGCCAGTACCTGGACGCAGTGGCCAGCAAGCTCAAGGAGCGCCTGGCCAAGATCGTCATCGGTGACCCGGCGAATGAAGCGGTGCGCATGGGCGCGCTGGCCTCGCACGCGCAGCAGGCTGATGTGGCCGAGCGCGTGGCGCTGCTGCTCAAATCGACCGAACTCATTCACGGCGCGCGCGACGGTTTTGCGCCGGTGGGCGACGGCGTGGCCGAGGGCGCTTTCTTCGCCCCCACCCTGCTGCTGAGCCGCGACCCGTTGCGCGACGACGCGGTGCATGACATCGAGGCCTTCGGCCCGGTGAGCACGCTGATGGCCTACGAGGGCATCGATGAAGCGCTGGCACTGGCCGCGCGTGGCCGCGGCAGCCTGGTGGCCACGCTGGTGACGCGCGATCCGCAGACGGCGGCCAAGGCCATTCCGGTGGCGGCCGCCTGGCATGGCCGCCTGCTGGTGCTCGATGCCGAGGCAGCGGTCGAATCCACCGGCCACGGCTCGCCGCTGCCGCAGCTCAAGCACGGCGGCCCGGGCCGCGCCGGTGGTGGCGAGGAACTGGGCGGCCTGCGTGCCGTCAAGCACTACCTGCAGCGCGCGGCGCTGCAAGGCTCGCCGACCATGCTGGCGGCAGTCACGGGTGAGCACGTGCGCGGCGCCAAGGTGCGCGAGTCCGACACCCATCCGTTCCGGCGCTACTTTGAAGACCTGCAGATCGGCGACTCACTGCTGACGCACCGTCGCACCGTGGGCGAGGCCGACATCGTGGCCTTCGGCGGCCTGTCGGGCGATTTCTTCTACATGCACTTCGACGAGATCGCAGCGCGTGAATCCGCCTTCGGCAAACGCATTGCGCACGGTTACTTCGTGCTGTCGGCGGCGGCCGGCTTGTTCGTCTCGCCAGCGCCGGGCCCGGTGCTGGCCAACTACGGCCTGGACACGCTGCGCTTCATCAAGCCGGTGGGCATTGGCGACACCATTCGCGCGCGCCTGACGTGCAAGCGCAAGACCGACCGCAACAAGAAGGACGCCAACGGCGTGGGCCAGGGCGTGGTGGCCTGGGATGTGGAGGTCACCAACCAGCACGACGAGCTGGTGGCTTCCTACGACATCCTGACCCTGGTGCTCAAGCGCGGCTGACGTTCGCTGAGATCAGGGCTGGAGCGCCGGCAGGATTTCGCCGCGGCTCTGGCCGAAGCCGATGCGCGCGCAGCCGGGTTTCTCGCACCAGCCCTTCAAAATGACGGCGTCGCCGTCCTGCAGAAAGCCGCGCTGCTCGCCGTTGGCCAGCGTCACCGGCTTGCGGCCGCCTTCGGCCAGCTCGATCAGGGCGCCAGCCTCGGCGGGCGTCGGGCCGGAGATGGTGCCGCTGCCCAGCAGGTCACCCGGCTGCAGATTGCAGCCGCCCACTGTGTGGTGCGCCACCATCTGCGCCACGGTCCAGTACTGGTGCTTGAAGCTGGTGTGCGACAGGCGGCTGGGGGCCTGGCCTTGTGCGCGCTGCTGCGCTGTTTCCAGCCAGACCTCCAGCTGGATGTCGAGCGCGCCTTCAGCCCGGTTGTGCTCCGACGCCAGGTAGGGCAGTGGCTGTGGATCGGCCGCGGGGCGCTCCCAGGCCTGGTGGTAGGGCGCCAGCGCTTCTGTGGTGACGATCCAGGGCGAGATGGTGGTGGCGAAATTCTTGGCCAGAAACGGGCCCAGCGGCGCCATTTCCCAGAACTGGATGTCGCGCGCCGACCAGTCGTTGAGCAGGCAGATGCCGAACACATGCTGCTCGGCATCGTCCAGGGCGATCTGCTCGCCGTGGGCATTGCCCTGGCCGATGAAGATGCCGAGCTCAAGCTCATAGTCCAGCCGCGTGCAGGGACCAAAGTCGGGCCGGCTGCCGCCGGGCGCCATGACCTGGCCCAGCGGGCGGCGGAACTTCTGGCCGCTGATGCCGATGCTCGACACCCGGCCGTGGTAGGCGATGGGCAGCCAACGGAAGTTGGGCGTCACCAGATCATCGGGGCGGAACAGCTTGCCGATGTTGGAGGCGTGGTGGATCGAGGTGTAGAAATCGGTGTAGTCGCCGATGCGCGCCGGCACCGTGTACGCCACGGTGATTTGCGGCACCAGGCAGCTGCGCAGCGCATCGACCTGCGCGCCCTCGGCACCGCTTTTCAGCAAGGCGAACAGGCCGTGACGCAAGGCCTGCCAGGCGGCCGGGCCCATGGCGAAGAAGTCATTGAGGCTGGGCTGCGCGCACGCAGCGGCGGCTTGCGCCGCCAGGCCGTCCAGACAGTCGGCGGCACTGACCTGCGCCAGGTCGATCACCTGGTCGCCGATGGCCACGCCACCGCGAAAGTCGTCCGCGCCCGAGTAATGCCGGAACACGGCCAAGGGCAGGTTCTGGATCGGGAAATCGCAGCCGGCGGCATTGGCGGAGGTTACCCAGCTGGTGGCAGCCGGGTCATGGGTATGGTTGAGTTGCATGGTGGTTATTGCGAGGGGTGAAGCATCAGGCCGCCGTCATGAGGCGGTCGTCAAAAATGGCGACGGCGCGCGTCCAGCCGGCCGAGGCGCCGCGGATCTTGTGCGGGAAGCAGGAGATGTAGAAGCCGCTGGCGGGTAGCGCCTCCAGGTTGTGCAGTTTCTCCAGGTGGCAGTAGCCAATGTCGCGCCCGGCCTTGTGGCCTTCCCAGATCAGCGAGGCATCCTTCGATTGGCCGTATTTCTCGGCGGTGTAGACAAAGGGCGCATCCCAGCTCCAGGCGTCGGTGCCGGTCAGGCGCACGCCGCGCTCCAGCAGGTACATGGTGGCTTCGTAGCCCATGCCGCAGCCGGCGGCGACAAAGTCGGGGTGGCCGTAGCGCGAGCCGGCGCGTGTGTTGACCACCACGATCTCCAGTGGTGACAGGGTGTGGCCGATGCGCTTGAGCTCGGCCTCCACATCGGCCGCCGTCACCACATAGCCGTCGGCGAAGTGGCGGAAGTCGAGCTTCACACCGGGCTGGAAGCACCACTCCAGCGGCACCTCGTCAATCGTGATGGAACGCTCCTGCTGGCCCAGCGCCTTGTTCATGGTGCTGTGGAAGTGATAGGGCGCATCGAGGTGGGTGCCGTTGTGGGTGGACAGCTGCACCTTCTCTACCGCCCAGCCTTCGCCGTCCGGCAGATCGGATTTTTTCAGGCCGGGAAAGAACGGTTCAATCTGCGCAAAGGTGTTGTCGTGCGTGAAGTACTCGATCTTGGGCGCAAAGGCCGGCGGGTCGCTCACGACGTCGTTTTCCAGGTAGATCGACAGGTCGACAAATTTACGCTTCATGGAGAACTCCTCTCTTGCATGGTTAGGGCTTTTGCCACTTCAATAATCTTTTCTCAGTGACCGCCAGCAAGGCGTTGCTGGCAAAACCGATCAGTCCCAGCAGCACAATGCCGGCAAACAGTTCGCTGGCGCGAAACGAGCGCGCCGCCAGCAGGATGGCCTGACCCAGCCCAGCCTGCGAGGCGATCATTTCGCCCACCACCGACACGATGAGCGAGACCGTCAAGGACAGGCGCATGCCGGCCAGGATGTCCGGCATGGCGTTGGGCAGGCCGATCTTCCAGATGAACGCCAGCGGCCGCAGCTGCAAGGCTTGCGCCACTTCGCGCAGCTGCACATGCACCGCGGCCAGGCCATGCACGGTGGCCAGCAGCACCGGCCACATGGCGCCGAAGGCGACCACCGCCAGCACCATGCTGCTGCTCAGGCCGAAGATGGAGATGGCCAGCGGCATGAGCGCCGAAGCCGGCAAGGGGCGGATGAACTCCAGCGTCGGCCCGATCCAGCGGCGCGCCGTGGCGGACGAGCCCACCAGGGCGCCGAGCACGATGCCCACGAGCGAAGCCAGCAGCCAGCCCAGCAGCATGCGCCAGACGGTGGCCCCGGTGAAGTCGGCCAGTTCGCCCTGCAGCAGCCCTTCCATCAGGCTGGCCCAGGTGGCCTCGGGCGAGGGCAGGAACACCCGGCTGACCCATTGGCCATGGCTGGCAAGCCACCACAGCGAAAGCAGGGCCAGCAGTGCCGCGACAGAGCTGGCGGCGGCGGCCCAGGCCGTACGTGAATACACAGGCGTGGTCAGCGGCTTCATGGCGCCACCTCGCCCATGCGAATCGCCACGCGGCGCTGCAGCCACAAGGTGGCGGCATTGATGAGGAACCCCGTCACGCCGATCCAGAACAGCCAGGCCAGCATCAAGGCCGGGTCCAGGCTTTGCTGCGCAATCATCAGGGCGTAGCCCATGCCGTACGGGTTGGCGGCGATCTCCACCGTGACGGCGACCACCAGCGCCATCGCCACGCCCAGGCGCAGCGCGATGAACAGGCGCGGCACGATGGCCGGCAGCACGATCTTGCTGAAGCGGTCCAGCGGACCCAGCTGCAAGGCCTGCGCCACTTCCAGCAGGCGCGGCTCGACCTGCCGCACCGCGGCTTGCGTGAGCAGCAGCATCGGCCAGAAGCTGGCGAAGGCAATCACGCTCACCTCCATGCGCAGGCCGAAGCCGAACACCAGCATGGCCAGCGGGATCAGCGCCACCGAGGGGATCGGGCGCAGCACCTCCACGCTGAGAAAACCCATGCGCGCGGCGCGCGCCGACAAGCCCAGCAGGGTGCCCAGCACCACCCCCATGACGGAAGCGATCAGCAAGCCCAGCGCGGCGCTGCCGAGCGTGAAACTGGTGGCCTGCCATAGCGAGCCGTCGCCCAGCGCCGTGGCAAAGGCCTGCAGCGCCAGGCTGGGCGGGGCAATGGCATCGCTGCCCTGGCCGGTGGTGCGCGCCCAGAGCTCCAGCGCGCCCAGCAGCACGGCCGGGAAGGCGAAGGGGCGCAGGTAACGCAGCAGAGCCGCCATCTCAGTGGTGCCCCAGGAACTGATAGAGCTCGCGGCGCAGGCGCAGGAACTCGGGGTGCTCCTTGGTTTCGAGCTGCTGGCGTGGTTGCGGAATGGTCACCTCGATCATGGCGGCCAAGCTCGGCTTGTCTCGGCTGTCCTGCCCGGCGAGGTTGCGCAGCGCAATGACGCGGTCGCCGAGGTAAATCGCCTCTTCCAGGTCGTGGGTGACGAACATCACCGTCAGGCCCTGTTCGCGCACCAGCCGCGCCAGCTCGTCCTGCAGGCTTTCGCGCGTCATGGCGTCGAGCGCGCCAAAGGGCTCGTCCATCATCATTACTTCGGGCTGCTGCGCCAGGCAGCGCGCAATCTGCACCCGTTGCTGCATGCCGCCCGAGAGCTGGGCTGGAAACTTGTGCGCGTGCGCCGACAGCCCCACCGTGGCCAGCACCTGTGCGATGCGCCCCGCGCGCTCGGCGTTCGGCACGCGGGCGGCTTCCAGCGCCAGGCTCACGTTGTGTTCCACCGTGCGCCAGGGCAGCAGCGCGCGGCCATAGTCCTGGAAGACAAAGGCCACTTCACGCGAGGGACCGGTAACGGCCTGACCATGGCGGCGCACCACGCCGCCACTGGGGGCGACAAAACCGGCTGCGGCACGCAGCAGCGTGGTCTTGCCGCAGCCCGAGGGACCGATGACGCAGACGAACTCGCCGCGGGGCACCTCGAACGAGGTGGGGGAGAGGATTTCACGGCCACCCAGGTGGATGGCCACCTGGTCAAAACTCAGAAGCGCGTTGTCGGTCATGGTCTCAAATCAAGGCAATCTTCAGGGCCCACGGGACGGGTCGATAGCGCGGACGCACGGTTACATGAACCGGCACGCGGCGCTTACTTGAAGATCAGTTGAGACACTTGCGGCTCGGTCTTGAGCATCTCCTGGTCCTTCATCAGGCTGACCCAGTAGCTGAGCTGCTTTTCCGTCACCACCGGGCCGGGGGGAGAAATCTGGATCTTGGCCAGCACTTCGGGCGGCAGCTTGATGTACTTGCCGATGGCGGCGCGCACGGCCGGGGTGTTCTTCGGGTTCTGCATGAAGGTTGCCGCTTCCAGCACTGCCTCACGGAAGGCCTTAGCAGCCGCCGGGTTCTTCTGTACCCACTCGCGCTTGGCGGTGTAGATGATGGTGTGGTTGCCCTCGGCCAGGAAGGTGGAGTAGTAGGACGCCACGTAGCCGGCACCGCTGTCGGTGATGCGGCTCATGAACGGATCGGCCGTGACGACGGCATCGAGCGAGCCGCCGCGCAGCAAGTCGCCGTGCTGCGGGAAGGAGGCTTCGATGAAGTTGACCTTTTTGTAGTCCACGCCGTTTTGCTTGAGCCAAGCACGGAAGGTCACGTGCAAAAAGGCGCCCAGGCCCGGCACGCCGATCTTCTTGCCCAGGCAGTCCTGCGCTGTCTTGATGCCGGAGCCGGCACGTGCCACCAGGCCAAAGCCGGTGATGGTCTTGGAGGTGACGCCGCCGCCGGCCACCACTACGTGGTCCAGACCGCCGTCGACCGATTGCAAAAACACGGACGGTGTCGGGCCACCGAGCTGCAGCGAGTCGGACTGGATGGCCGCGGGAATGGTGGAGTTCAGCGGAATGAACTTGAGCTCGACATCGAGATTGCGCTTCTTGAAGTAGCCCTGTTCGGCAGCGACGAAGACCGAGGCGAAGTCGGTGACGGCGGTATAGCCGAAGAGGATTTTGCTGGTCTGGCTCCAGGCGGGCAGGGCGGTGGCAGCGCAGGCGGCAGCCAGGGTGGAAAGGGCGGTGCGGCGTTTCATGAAGGTCTCCTTGTCGTTTTAGTTGAGTGGGCAGGAACGGGCAGGGCGGCACGGATGCCACCGGCGATGAAATTCACCAGCATCGGCTGGGCGGCCGGGTCGCAGGGCGTGCTTTCGCCGTGCGACAGGCGCTGCACCCGGGCGTCACTCAGGTGATGCAGCAAGGCGCCCAGCGCGAACTGGTAGCACCAGGCGACCTGGCCGCGCGTGGCGTGCGGCAGGGCGCGGTTGAGGGCCTCGATGAAGGCATGCGCCAAGGGGTCGAAATAGGCGCGCAGTACGCGGTCGGTGACCTCCAGGCTGTACGAGAGTTCGCGGGCCACCAACAAGGCGTAGTACTCCCCCTCGCTGCTGGCACGCAGACGCAGTACCGGGCCGACAAAGGCCTGGATGATGCGCGGCAAGGTGTGCGGGTCGTGTGGGTCGCTCTGCGCGCGCTGCAGTTCCTGCAGCCGCTCCTCGATGGTGTCGTTCCAGTGCGCAAAAATCGCCTCGAACAGCTCATGCTTCTGGCCGTAGTAATAGCCCACCAGGGCCAGTGGCACGCCGGCCTCCTCGGCAATCTGACGGATGGTGACAGCGTGGTAGCCGTGCTGGGCGAACAGCTTTTCTGCCGCGAGCAGGATGGTCGCCTTGCGGTCCGGCCGCGCTTCGCCCCGGCCTGCCGCTGGCGGGCGGTGACGCGGTGCCGGGGCTTTTGCGCGCATGTCCATGTCGGCATTGAACGCTTGTACAAGAAAATTGAACACTCGTACAAACCCTGAGCGGACGGGACACCCGAAGCGCTGAAGTCGCGCTAATCTTGCGGCATGACACGCAGCACCACGCCTCCTTATGTTCCCCAGATCCGCCTCTACCAAAACTGGTTGCGCGAGACGCGCGGTCTGAGCTTCGATTCCTACGACGCCTTGTGGCGCTGGTCGGTGAGCGATCTCGATACCTTCTGGCAAAGCATCTGGGACTACTTCGATTTGCAGTCGCCCACACCGCACACGGCGGCACTGGCCGACAACAAGATGCCGGGGGCGCGCTGGTTCCCCGGCGCCCAGGTCAACTACGCGCAGCAGGTGTTTCGCCATGTCGATGCGGCGCATGCGGCCGGCTTTGCCGCGCTGATCAGCCACAACGAGAAAAGCCTGGCTTCCGGCGCTGCGGCGCGTGAACTGGGCTGGCCTGCGCTGCGCCAGCAGGTGGCGTCGCTGGCGCTGCACCTCCAGGCGCAGGGCCTGCAGCCGGGCGACCGGGTGGCCGCCTACCTGCCCAATATTCCCGAGGCCATGGTGGCCTTTTTGGCCGTCGTGAGTCTGGGCGGCGTGTGGAGCATCTGCGCCCCCGACATGGGTACCGCGGCGGTGCTGGATCGCTTCAAACAGATCGAACCCAAGGTGTTGATCGCCTGCGATGGCGTGACGTACGGCGGGCGTGACTTCGATCGCCGCCCGGTGGTGGCCGAGCTGTGCGCGGCGCTGCCCAGCGTGCAGCACGTGATCCTGCATGACAACTTGGGGCTGCATCCGATTGCGCCTGATTCGATAGCGGGGCATGAACTGTTGAGCAGGGCGACGGCTCGAAACGATGCGCAGACCGCGGCGTTTGAGCCGCTCTGGCTGCCGTTCGACCACCCGCTGTGGATCGTCTATTCGAGCGGCACCACCGGCTTGCCCAAATCCATCGTCCATGGGCACGGTGGCACGATGATCGTGGCGCTGGCGCTCAAGTCCCTCCACAACGACGTCGGTTGCAGTTACGAACCCAACAGCCTGGGCGAGCGCTACCACTGGTACAGCTCGACCGGTTGGGTGATGTGGAACGCGCAGATGAGCGGCCTGCTCAGCGGTACGAGCTGCTGTATCTTCGATGGCAGCCCGGGTGGCAGCACGGTGGATGCGGCCGGCAATAAACAGGCGCCGGACTGGAGCACGCTGTGGCGCTTTGGTGCGGCAGTCCGCGCTACTTTCTTTGGTGCGGGGGCTGCCTTTTTTGCCAACTGTCTGAAGGCCGGCATCGATCTGTCCACCTGTGGTGAGTTGCGGCAGGTGCGGGCGCTGGGGACGACCGGCTCGCCCTTGAGCGAGGAGGCGCAGAAGTGGGGCACAGAACAGTTTGCCAAGATCGGCACGCCGGATATCTGGTGGTGCAACATCTCTGGCGGCACGGACTTCGCCGGTGCGTTTATTGGCGGCAACCGCGAGCTGCCCTTGGTCCCGGGCGAGATGCAGTGCCGGTTGCTGGGCTGCGCGGTGGAGTCCTGGAGTGAGCAGGGCCAGCCTGTCATGAACGAAGTAGGCGAGCTGGTCTGTACCCAGCCGATTCCCAGCATGCCGCTGTACTTTTGGGGCGACGCCGGCAACCAGCGTTACCTTGCGAGTTACTTCGACATGTACCCGGCCGGCCATGGGCGCAAGCCCGGTGGCGGTGACGCACCGGCCGCGTATGGCCCGGTCTGGCGCCATGGCGACTGGCTCAAGATCACGCCGCAGGGTGGCTGCATCATCTACGGCCGCAGTGACGCCACCATCAACCGCCACGGCCTGCGCATGGGTACCAGCGAGCTCTACAGCGCGGTCGAGGGCCTGCCCGAGGTGCTGGATTCCATGGTGGTGGACCTGGAGTACCTGGGGCGCGAGAGCTACATGCCGCTGTTCGTGGTGCTGCGCGAAGGCGTCGTGCTGGACGAGGCCATGAAGGCCAAGCTCAACAACGCCATCAAGACCGCTTTGTCACCGCGCTTCGTGCCCAACGAGATCTTCCAGGTGGCGGAGATCCCGCGCACGCTGACCGGCAAGAAGCAGGAGCTGCCGATCAAGAAGCTGCTGCTGGGGCAGCCGATCGAGAAAGTGGTGAACAAGGACGCTATGGCCAATGCCGGCTGCCTGGACTGGTATGTGGCGTTTGCGCAGCAGCGGCGGGCCGCTGCTGACGCGGCGCATCGTTAAATCTGCACCCGGGTTCCGAGTTCGATCACGCAGTTGTTGGGCAGGCGGAAGAAATCCGCCACACTGCCGGCGTTGCGTGACATGAGTGCGAATAAGGCTTCGCGCCAGTGCGCCATGCCGGTGCCCTTGGTCGGCACCACGATTTCCCGGCTGAGGAAATACGAGGTCTCGAACAGGTTGATAGGCAAGCCCTGGGCCGGGCAGAGCTCCAGCGCCTTCGGGATATCCGGCGTGTTGATGAAGCCGTAATTGACCTGCACTTTCCAGAAGCCGGGCACCAGTGGCGTGACCTGCACCCGGCCCTCGAATGGAATCCACGGCACATCGTGGAACACCACGGTCAGGATCAGGTTGCGTTCATGCAGCACCTGGTTGTGCTTGAGGTTGTGCATCAAGGCCTGCGGCACGGTGTCCGGGTTGGCCACCGCATAGACGGCGGTGCGTGGCACACGGTGTGCACCGTCCGTGGCCAGTGCGGTGATGAAAGGCAAGAGCTCCGGGTCATCGTGGCGGATGCTCTCGATCAGCAGTTCGCGCCCGCGTCGCCAGGTGGCCATGAGGGTGAAGATGGCGGCCCCCAGCACCAGCGGGAACCAGCCGCCTTGCCAGAACTTGAGCGAGCACGACACCACCAGCAGCACGTCAAGCACCAGAAACACGCCGGTGGCGGCCAGGGCCACTGGCAGGGGATAGCCCCAGCCATGGCGCACGACAAAAAAGGTCAGGGCGGTGGTGATCAGCATCGTGACCGTGACGGCAATACCGTAAGCCGAGGCCAGTGCTGATGAGCTGCCGAAGCCCACCACGGCGTGCAGCACGGCGACCAGCAGCAGCCAGTTCACCTCGGGCATGTAAATCTGGCCGACTTCTTTGGCGGAGGTGTGGTGCACCTGCATGCGCGGCAGCAGGCCCAGCTGCATGGCCTGCTTGGTCATGGAGTAGGCACCCGAGATGACGGCCTGCGAGGCGATGACGGTGGCCAGTGTGGCCAGAATCACTGCCGGGATGAGCCAGGATTCGGGAAACAGGCGATAGAAGGGATTTTCCAGCGCGGTGGGGTCGCGCATCAGTAGCGCGCCTTGTCCCATGTAGTTGATCGCCAGCGCGGGCAGCACCAGGCCGGTCCAGGCGAGCTGGATCGGGCGTTTGCCGAAGTGACCCATGTCGGCATACAGGGCTTCGGCGCCGGTGAACGCCAGCACGATGGCGCCGATTGCCACAAACATGTGCCAGCCCTGTGAATGCAAAAAGGCCAGCGCGTTCAAGGGGTTGAGCGCGGCCAGGATCGCCGGCTGCTGCATGATTTCCGTGATGCCGGTCAGGGCCAGCACGCCGAACCACAACAGGATGACCGGGCCGAACAGCTTGCCGACCAGGGCCGTGCCGTAACGCTGCACCGCAAACAGGCCGATCAGCACCGCGACCGAAATCGGCAGCACATAGGGTTTGAGGGCCGGTGTGGCGACTTCCAGACCTTCGACTGCGCTGAGGACGGAAATGGCGGGTGTGATCACGCTGTCGCCATAAAACAGGGCAGCGCCAAACACGCCCATGAGCAGCAGGACGACCCGCCGCTGCCGGGTTTTGCCGGCGGCCTTGGCAGCCAGCGCCGTCAGGGCCATGATGCCGCCCTCGCCGCGGTTGTCGGCGCGCAGGATCAGCAAGACATATTTCAGCGTGACGACCAGCATCAGGCCCCAGAAGATGACGGAGACGGCGCCGATGACGTGCGTCGGGTCCAGCGGTACGCCGGTGGCGGGGCTGAAGATTTCCTTCATGGTGTACAGGGGGCTGGTGCCGATGTCCCCGTACACCACGCCCAGGGCGCCCAAGGTGAGTGCCGCGAAACTTTCCCGACCAGTGGTTTGACTCATTGCATGCGATCGACAGTGAACAGGCAGGCACTGTCGCCGACGGCGCATCAGGAACGCATAAGTAAGGTGCGTCAGGTGGCGGCGAGCCGGTAACCCACGCCGGTTTCGGTCAGCAGGTGACGTGGTTCGGCCGGGTCGCGCTCGATCTTGGCCCGCAACTGGCCCATGTACAGGCGCAGGTAGTGCGTGTGCTCCGTGAACTCGGGGCCCCAGACATCGGCCAGCAGCTGCCGGTGCGTCACCACCCGGCCGGCGCTGCGCACCAGCCGTGCCAGCAGCTTGAACTCGGTTGGCGTGAGGTGCAGGTCCTGGCCGTCGCGCTTGACCTCATGGGTCTCCAGGTTGACGTACAAGTTGTCGAGTGAATGCACCGTGACGGCGGCCGCCAAGGCCGTGCCACGGTGGCGCAGGGCGACACGGATGCGGGCCAGCAACTCAGCCACGCTGAACGGCTTGGTCAGGTAGTCGTCGGCGCCGGCGTCGAGCAGCCGAATCTTCTGCGCCTCCTGATGGCGGGCCGACACCACGATGATGGGCAGGGTATGGCGCTTGCGCACCTCTTGCACCAGCTCCACCCCATCACCATCGGGTAAGCCCAGGTCCAGCACGATCACATCGGGCGGGCTGTGGCGAACGAGGGCGCTGGCCTCGCTCAGTGATACCGCGGTCTGCACCTCGAACCCTTCCACGGAGAGCGAGGACTGTATCAGTGCCCGGATTTCGCGGTCGTCTTCCACCACCAGCACGCGCAGGCTCATGGCGACTCCTGGGCGATTTGCTGCGGCTCGACTGGCAGCGTGAGGACAAAGCTGCTGCCGCCACAGGGGCGCGGGCGGTAGGTCAACTGCCCGCCGTGCGCCTGGGCAATGGCTTGACATACCGCCAAGCCCAGCCCGACACCGCGCTGGGCCGAGCGGTCGCCGCGCACATAGGGTTCGAACAGGCGGGTTTGTTCCTCGGCGGGAATACCGGGCCCGCGGTCCTTCACGGCCACGACGAGCGTGAGCTTTTCGTAGGCGACGCTCAGGTCAATCGCGTCCTCGCTGTATTTCAGCGCGTTGTCCAGCAGGTTGGTGAGCAGTTGCGCCAGCAATACCGGATCGGCCTTGACCAGCGGCAGATCCTTGGCCACGCTGGATTTGATGCGGCGGGCTGGGTCGCGCTCACGCACGCGCGCCAGCACCGTGCCGACAATTTCTTCCATCGATTCCCAGTCACGCCGCAGGGCCTGGGCCGGGCTGGCCAAGCGGACGAGCTGCAAGGTGTTCTCGGTCACCGTGGACAGGTAGGCGGCCTCGTTGACGATGCTGCCGAGCAGGCGCTGCTGTTCAGAGGGGCTGAGTTTGTCGTGCTGGGTTTGCAGCGAAGAAGCGGCGCCGACAATGGCCGCCAATGGGGTGCGCAAATCGTGCGAGATCGCCGCCAGAAAAGTACTCTGCAGTTGCTGGTGCTGGGCTTCGCTTTGTGCCGCCAGCATCGACGAGGTCAGACGCAGACGCCACAACGCTTGCGCCAACAGGGTGCACAGGGCCTGCGCATGCTCCCGGCCGCCGCTATCGCTGGCCGGGGCTGGCCGGACACAGGCCGCGCCGAGGACTTGGCCCTTGTCCCCCAAGGGCAGGTACCAGGCTTCCAGACCCGGCCAGCGCCCGGTCCCGGGGCCGAGCACAGCGCCCTCGGTCATGCAACAGCGCATGCCATCGCGCACGGACGTTTCAAGGCCGCTGGTGGTGGACAGTTGGCCCTGGTCATCGGCCAGGGCCAGTGTGCAAGGACCGGCAAAGGCGGTGTCCAGGGCCGCTTGGCCCAGTGTCATCACCGTTTCTGGTGTGACAGCGGTGGACAACTCGGAGGCCAGTCCCTGCAGCTGGCGCGCACGCTGCTCGTTCAGGCGCGCGATCTCGGTCTCCCGCCGCAGGCCGGCGGCCAGCCGGCTGATGACCAGCGCCACTGCCAGCATCGTCACCAGGGCAATGAAGTGTTCCTGGTTCTCGACCTCGAAAGTCCAGCGCGGTGGGACGAAAAAGAAATTCATCGCCGTGACGGCCCCCACGGCGCAGACAGCGGATGCGATCCAGTCCAGCTTGTAGGCGGCGAGCACGACCGCCAACACATAAATCATGGCCTGGCTGACCAACGACACATGGCGGTCCAGCAACAGTCCGCAAGCCGTGGCTGCGGTGAGGAGAAATGCCACGACCAGCCACCTTCGGGCAGGACTGAGGCCGCGCTGCGGACGTTCGGGGGTACTCATGATGAGAGAGCGTATGGCCCAGCGTATCAGGATCGCATAAGGAGCGTGTTGGCCAGCCAGGCTTGAAAGACAGCGAGCGCGGGGCGTTCCTCGCCGCGCTCCGGCATCACCAGGTAATAGGCCCGACCACTGCTCAAGGGGCGATGGCAGGCCACGACCAGCTCGCTGCGTGCGAGTTCGTCTTCGATCAGCAGGCGAGGCACCAGCGCCACGCCCATGCCATGGGCTGCTGCCACGGCGGTCATGGAATAGAGCTCGTAGCGCGGGCCGGACAGGGCCGCCGGTGCATCCACCCCCATGGCTTCAAACCACTGGCGCCAGGCATTCGGGCGTGTGCTTTGTTGCAACAGCGGCAGCTTGGCCAGCGCGGCGGGCGTTAGCTGGTTTTTGCTGCCCAGCAGGGCCGGCGCACAGACTGGCACCACCTCTTCTTCGATCAGCGCCACCGCCCGTGTGCCGGCCCAGTTGGTGACTTGCTCCGGGGTGCCGGAATAAAGGGCGGCATCGAATTCGGTGTCGGCAAAGAGAAAGGGCCGCGTGCGTGTCTCGATGTGGACGATCAGCTCGGGATGTTGTGCCGCCAGATTCGGCAAACGTGGCAGCAGCCAGCGTGTGGCGAAGGTGGGCACGGCGGCGAGTGTGATGACGCCTTGCGTGCCCTGGCGCGACATGGCGTCCAGCGTGTCGCGCTCCAGTGCCTGCAGGTGGGGTGCGATCTGGCGCGCGTAGTCGGCGCCGCTGGCCGTCAGGGCCACGCCGTGGCGTGTGCGTCGAAACAGGGCGATACCCAGGAAGTCTTCCAGGGCGCTGATCTGGCGTGACACGGCGCTTTGCGTCATGGCCAGTTCCTGCGCCGCGCGCGTGTAGCTCTCGTGGCGGGCCGCGGCATCAAAACAGGTCAGTGCCTGCAGCGAGGGAATTTTGCGTCGCATGGTGGGCGAAATATACACAACCAGCAGATTTGAAGAGGCGGTTGGGTGGTATTTCAGAGGTGATCGACTTTGATGGCGTGCTTCATACATGCGCTATTTGCATATCTGGGTGCCAATTTCTCGTTTGTCGCCGGGGTCGGCGGCGATTACCATTGCCGCAACACTTTCTGGAGATTTTCATGGCCAACGCCACCTTTCAATGGAACGACCCCTTTTTGCTGGATCAGCAGCTCAGCGATGACGAGCGCATGGTGCGCGATGCCGCTGCCGCCTACTGCCAGGACAAGTTGGCGCCCCGTGTGCTGGAAGCCTTCCGGCACGAAAAAACCGACCCGGCCATCTTCCGTGAGATGGGCGAGTTGGGCCTGCTCGGCCCCACCATCCCCGAGCAGTACGGCGGCCCGGGTCTGAATTACGTCGCCTACGGTCTGATCGCGCGTGAAGTGGAGCGCGTCGACTCCGGCTACCGCTCCATGATGAGCGTGCAGTCCTCGCTGGTGATGGTGCCCATCTTCGAGTTCGGCACCGAAGCGCAGAAGCAGAAATATTTGCCCAAGCTGGCCACCGGCGAGTGGATTGGCTGCTTCGGCCTGACCGAGCCCGACCACGGCTCCGATCCGAACTCCATGACCACGCGCGCCTACAAGACGGCGGGTGGCTACAAGCTCACCGGCAACAAGATGTGGATCTCGAACAGCCCGATCGCCGACGTCTTTGTGGTCTGGGCCAAGGAGGTTAGCGAAGGTGGCCAGGTTGGCCCGATCCGCGGCTTCGTGCTGGAAAAAGGCATGAAGGGCCTGAGCGCGCCAGCGGTGCACGGCAAGGTTGGCTTGCGCGCGTCCATCACCGGCGAGATCGTGATGGACAACGTGTTCTGCCCGGAAGAGAACGCCTTCCCCGAAGTGCAGGGCTTGAAGGGACCCTTCACCTGCCTGAACTCGGCGCGCTACGGCATCGCCTGGGGTGCCTTGGGTGCGGCCGAAGACTGCTGGTTCCGCTCGCGCCAGTACGTGCTGGACCGCAAGCAGTTTGGCCGCCCCCTCGCGGCCAATCAGCTGATCCAGAAAAAACTGGCCGACATGCAGACCGAGATTGCGCTGGGCCTGCAGGGTTGCCTGCGCCTGGGGCGCATGAAGGACGAAGGCACAGCGGCGGTGGAGATCACCTCCATCCTCAAGCGCAACTCCTGCGGCAAGGCGCTGGACATCGCCCGCCTGGCGCGCGACATGATGGGCGGCAACGGCATCTCCGACGAGTTCGGCGTGGCGCGCCATCTGGTCAACCTGGAGGTGGTCAACACCTATGAGGGCACGCACGACATTCATGCGCTGATTCTGGGGCGCGCGCAGACCGGCATTGCCGCATTCGCGAACTGATCTCCTTCGCTTTGAATAATGGGGTTGCAGAACAGGGCTTGGGGCGGCGGCCTCATGGTGCCAAATGCGCACAAATCGGCCGCCACCCCAAGCTCTGTTCTGCCGCAACCGTATTGGCGCACGACTGGCAATAACATCACTTTTCGCCATGGCAGGCGCAACCCCAGATAGAAAAGAACCGTATGAGTGAAAAGCCACCCGCACTACCGCACATCAAGGTACTGGACCTCTCGCGCGTACTCGCCGGCCCCTGGTGCACCCAGATCCTGGCCGACCTCGGTGCTGATGTGGTCAAGGTCGAGCGCCCCGGCGCTGGTGACGACACGCGCCACTGGGGCCCGCCCTTTCTCAAGGACGCGCAGGGCAACGAGACCGAGCAGGCCGCCTATTTCACCTGTGCCAACCGCAACAAGCGCTCCATCACCGTCGATCTGGCCAAGCCGGAAGGCCAGGCGCTGATCCGGCAGATGGCGGCGCAAAGCGATGTGCTGGTGGAGAACTTCAAGGTCGGTGGCTTACAGCACTACGGCCTGGACTACGACAGCCTCAAGGCCATCAACCCGCGCCTGATCTACTGCTCAGTCACCGGCTTCGGCCAGGACGGACCGTATGCCGAGCGCGCCGGCTATGACCTGATGATCCAGGCCATGAGCGGCATGATGAGCATCACCGGTCGCGGCGATGGTGAGCCCGGCGGCGGACCGCAACGCGTCGGCGTGGCGCTGACCGATCTGTTCACCGGGGTCTATGCTTCGACGGCTATCCTCGCCGCGATCGAGGTGCGCCATCGCACAGGCGAAGGCCAGCACATCGACATGTCGTTGCTGGATGTCGGCATGGCGATCCTGGCCAACCAGGCCGGCGGTTTTCTCAATACGGCCAAGGTGCCGCAGCGCCAGGGCAACAGCCACCCCAGCCTGGCACCCTACCAGGACTTTGAAACCCAGGACAGCGCCATGCTGCTGGCCATCGGCAACGATGGTCAGTTCGCGCGCTTTTGCCAGGCGGCCGGCAAGCCCGAGTGGGCGGCGGACGCGCGCTTTGCCAGCAACACGCAGCGGGTCAAGCATCGAGACGCCCTGATTCCCGCCATGCAGGCGCTCACGCGCACGCGCAGCACCGCCGACTGGGTGGCCTTGCTCGAGGACAAGGCCGTGCCTTGTGGCCCGATCAATGACATCGGCCAAGCCTTTGCCGATGAACAGGTCAAGGCCCGTGGCCTGGCCATCCATCAAACACGCGCCGCGGGTGATGGCATCGGGGACATCGCCAGCGTGGCCAGTCCGCTGCGCCTGACGGCGACGCCGCCCGTGCTGCGGCGGGCGCCACCGGCTTTGGGTGAGCATACCGACGAGGTGCTGGCGGAACTGGGGCTGGATGCGGCCCAAAGAGCCGCCTTGCATCAAGCGGGTGTGGTGTAAATCAGAACGTCAATGGGCTGGGCCGTCCGGTCACGCAAGTGACCCGCAGGCGGGGTGTGCAAATCGATAATTCGTTGAACGCAAAATTTTGCGGCTGACAATAAAAGGAGACATTGGATGAAACAAACGACCCGTGAATTCACCCGCCGCCAGCTGCTGACCCAGGCCGCTGCGCTGGCCGCACCCGCCATCGTCAGTGCGTCTGCCTTGGCGCAGGACAAGTTTCCTTCTCGCCCCATCACCCTGATCGCGCCCTGGCCGGTGGGCGGCAGCAGTGACGCGGTGATGCGCGCCTTTGCCGAAAGCGCCGGTCGCGCGCTGGGCGGCACGGTGATCATCGAGAACAAGCCGGGGGTCGGCGGCACGCTGGGCGCCACCGCCATGCTCAACGCCAAGCCCGATGGCTACACCCTGACGCAGTTGCCGCTGGGCATCTACCGCCTGCCGCACATGCAGAAGATGCCGTTCGATCCGGTCAAGGACCTGACGCACATCGTCTGCCTGACCGGCTACACCTTCGGTCTGGCCGCCACCATGGACGCGCCCTACAAGAGCTTGAAGGAAATGGTGGCCTATGCCCGCGCCAACCCGGGCAAGGTGGCCTATGGCCACACCGGCACCGGCACCACGCCGCACCTGGCGATCGAGGAGTTCGCGGCCAAGGCCGGCATTGAGCTGCAGGACATCCCGTACAAGGGCTCGGCCGAAATCATGCAGGCCATCCTGGGTGGGCATATCCAGCTCATGAGCGGTACCACCGAGTTCGCACCGCACGTGAAGGCCGGCAAGCTGCGCCTGCTGGCCACGCTGGGCCGCGAGCGCAACAAGGCTTTCCCCGATGTGCCGACAGTCAAGGAAAGCGGCTGGGACACCGTCACCGAATCGCCGTTCGGCATTGGCGGGCCGAAGAACATGGACCCGGCCATCGTCAAGATCCTGCATGACGCTTTCAAGAAGACGCTGGAAGATCAAAAGGTGCTGGAGACGCTCGACAAGTTCTACCAGCCGGTGATCTACATGAACACCGCCGACTACACGGCCTATGCGGCCCGCACCTTCGCCGCCGAGAAGGCCACCATCGACCGCCTCAAGGCCGCCAAGAAGATCTGAATCGACTGCCCCCCCGCCCTGAGGGGGCAGTGCACCCCACGTAGTGCGCAAACGTGGGGCTTTCTTAGCCCGGCCGCCGATTCACCAGCACGATGCCCAGCGCCACCAGCGCGAGCGCGGCCAGCAGGCTGACCGTGACCGGTTCGCCCAGCCACAGCGTGCCAAACAGCAGCGCGAACATCGGCGTGAGAAACACGAATGCCGAGATTTTGGTGGCCGGGTAGCGGCCCAGCATCCACATCCACACCAGATAGCTGGCAAATGCGCCGACAACGGTTTGCAACAACAAGGACGTGGCGCCGAAGGTGCTGAAGGTCCAGACCCAGCGTTCGCCCAGGCCCAGCGAGAGCAGCGGCAGGGTGACCGCGCTCACCGCCACCTGGTAGAACAGCAGCTTCTCGGCCGACGCCCGGGCCAGGCTGCTGGCGCGGATGGTGACGGTGGTCAGGCCCCATGACAGGCCGGCGATCAAGGCCAGGGCATCGCCCAGCCATGGCTGGCCCGGGCTGTTGGCGGCAAAGCCTTCGCGTGCGGTAAACGCCAGCGCACCGAAGGCAAACAGCAGGCCCAGCCACTGCAGCGGGCGCAGTCGCTCGGCGCGCACGAACAGTGGCAGCAGCAGCGCGACCCAGAAGGGCGAGGTGTAGAGAAATACCGTCAGGCGCGACGCCGTGGTGAATTGCAGGCCGATGTAGAGACAGGCAAACTCGCCAGCAAACAGCAGGCCGGCCAGCAAACCCGGCCAGAGCGTACCGTCCCGTGTCAACAACGCAATACCGCGCCAACGACACCACAGCACCAGCAAAGCGGTGGCGCCGACAAAACGGACGGCAGCCTGGAACAGCGGCGGGATTTCGGGGATGGTGGCTTTGACCAGCACTTGCTGAAAGCCCCAGAACATACAGCAGACCAGGAGCAGGCCACTGCTCAGGCCATCAAGATGGGTTTTGCGATCCGTCATCAGTCGCGACGTGTCCTACAGTGGGTGCTCGGCGTAGAACTTGCCGCCGTGAAACAGCAGGGGCGAGGCGCCTTCGCGGTGGGCGCAGCGTTCCACTTCGCCGACAAAAATCACGTGGTCGCCCTCCTCATAGCGGCTGCGGTTGAAGCACTCAAAGGTGGCCGCGGCACCGGCCAGCAAGGGGGCGCCACCGCTGCCTTGCGTGAATTCAACCCCGGCCCAGCGGTCTACGCCCTTGGCGGCGAAGCGCTGCGCCAGTTCCTGCTGGTCGGCGGCCAGGATGTTGATGGCGTAGTGCGAACCGCCGCTGAACACCGCCATGGAGGCAGCGGCATGCGACAGGCTCCACAGCACCAGCGGCGGGTGCAGCGACACCGAGTTGAAGGAGTTGGCCGTCAGGCCGACCAGCCGGCCATTGGCGGCGCGTGCCGTGACGATGGTGACGCCGGTGGCAAACATGCCCAAAGCGGCGCGGAACTCGGGTGGTGAAAAGCTCGGGGGGCGGGCCTGCAGGCCCGTGGCAGACGGAGACATGGACGCAATGTACCTGAAATCGAGGTCCTCGACTTGAGGCATAAAATTCCGCCATGCGCCTACGTAAAGAGATACTGACCCTGCTGGCTGCGCTGGTGCTCACAAGCGGTGTCCAGGCTGGTCGTCCCTGCGACGATTTTTATGCCCGGTTGCCGAATGTGCAGCGGGCCTTGTGTGAAGAAGCGCTGCTGCAGGACTCCCAGGGGCGCAGTGTCAAGGGCCGCCCGATCTACACGCGTGACGTGCGCTCCGAGGGGGCCCGCTTGCGGGTGCTGGTGATTGGCGGCATCCATGGGGATGAGTTGTCGTCGGCTTCGGTGGCGCTGCACTGGATTCGTTTGGCGCAGGCGGCGCCTTCACAGGCGCACTGGCGCTTTATCCCGGCGCTCAATCCGGACGGCCTCTTCAGCCGGCCCTCGCACCGTGTCAATGCCAACGGGGTGGACCTCAACCGCAATTTCCCGACCCCCGACTGGGAGCGCGATGCCGCGCTGTACTGGGAAAAGCGCACGCGGCGCGACCCGCGTCGCTGGCCGGGCAAGACGCCGTTGAGCGAGCCCGAAACAAAATTTCTGTTTGACGAGATCCAGCGCTTCCAGCCCAACCTGATCGTGAGCATCCACGCGCCCTACGGCTTGCTGGACTTTGACGGACCGCTGCCACCGCCGAGCCGGCTGGGGCGCCTGCACCTCGATCAGGTCGGCATCTTCCCGGGCTCACTGGGCAATTACGGCGGCGTGCACAAGGGCATGCCGGTGGTCACCATCGAGTTGCCCAGTGCCCTGCTGACGCCGCGTAACGCCGAAATCCAGCGCATGTGGCAGGACTTGCGCCAATGGATGGGCGAGACGCTGGCTGGCAATGACGGTGCGCCGCTGCGGCGTTGAAACCCGGGAAGAGTCCGCCGCGCTCCAGGAACTGGGGCTTGAACTCTGCCAAGCCGGTGTTCCGGTCGTTTGCGGAACTGCCATCAGCGACCGCGTTCGGCGCGTGATGGCAGCGCAGATGCGTTAGCGAACCAGCAGCACCGGCACGGTGCAGTGCGCCAGCACCTGGGTGGCGACGGAGCCCATCACCAGATTGCCAATGGCACTGTGGCCGTGCGAACCCATGACCACCAGATCGTACTTGCCGGACTGGGCCGTCTTGGCGATGTTTTCGCCAGCTGGGCCGACTTTCCACTGGCTCTTGGCTTCGATGCCGTGGCGAGTCAGAAATTTTGAGACCGGGCTGAGGACTTTTTCCGCTTCTTCCAACTGGTATTTGTCCACCACTTCTTTGCCGACAGCAGCACGTGCCCGGGGCGGCAGGGCAGGCTGAGCCGTGAAGATGGTGTAGCTATTGTCCGGCGTGAACAACTCGCTGTGAGTTGTCAGGTAAGCCAACATGCGTTTGGTGTAGTCACTGCCATCAACGGCCAACAAGATTTTCATGGGGTACTCCTCTATCGATCAACAAGTGTAGTTTATCCATTGCCGCAAGCATTCATTCTCTTGTCCAGCGGCAAATATGACTTGGGGTGCTTACTCCGGCAAGGACAGGCACATGGCCGGCACAAACTGCGTTTGTTCATCCTTGCGCGCATAGCCCAGCGGGTTGGCGACCACGCGGCAACCGTTTTGCACATAGTTGCTGGGGCAGTGCAGATGGCCGTGCAGCCAGAGTTGCGCGTGCGACAACAACTCGTCCAGGCCGTTGCAAAAGCCGGCGGTGCCAGGCGTCAAACCATAGCGCGGGTCAGCGCTTTGCAAGCTGGGGGCGAAATGTGTGATGACCACCGTCTTGCCGGCAAAGGGTTGGGCCAGTGCCTCGCGCAGCCAGGCTTGGCACAGCAGCGATTGTTCGCGCACCTGCTCGGCCAGCATGGGTAGGCCCAGGCGGCTGGTGCCGGCCTTGCGCAGATAGAAGTTGGCGGCCCGGTAGGCCTTGTCGCGGGTCTTGAGTGCCGCGGTGAGGGAGGCGCCCGATGTGGCCTGGGCCGGATTGAGGGCGTCAAAGTCGCTCCACAAGGTGGTGCCGATGAATCGCACCAGGGCGTTCTTCTTTGGTGCGGGCAGCAAGTCGGCCGCAGTGACGACTTCGCGTTCCAGAAAAGTGATGTCCAGCCGCGCACAGGTTTCGCGCAGCCGCGCATGGGCCTGGTCGAAGTCCTGCGCGTCGTACTCATGGTTGCCGGGCACGAACAGCACCGGTACCGGCCAGCCGTGGCGGGGTGAGAAACGGGTCAGTCCGAAATCGGGGTCGCTGAGTTGCGAGCCGGGCTGATAGGAGCCGATGTCTCCGGCCAGTACCAGCAGGTCCGCATCCGGGGCGGGGGTCGGTACAAAGCCAGGGTGGGCTTCGAGGTGCAGGTCGGACAGGAGCTGGATTTTCACACGCCTATTGTCCACGGCTTGCGCTGGCAGGTGCTGGCTGGTCCGGTCGCCTGCGGCTGGGGAGTTGCGTGACGACGCCACGCAGCCATTCATGGGCGCTGCTGTGCTGCACGCGCCGGTGCCACAGTGCATCCACATGAACGGCCGGCACTTCGAACGGCAACTCGCGCAACACCAGCTGGTCGGCAATGCCGGTCACGCTCACAAAATGGCGGGGCAGCACCGTCAGCAGATTGGAGTTTGCCACCACCCGGCCGGCAGTGAAGAACTGGTTGACGGTGAGCACGATGTGCCGTTGCCGCCCAAGCGCTGCCAGAGCTTCATCGATGAAGCCATAAGGGCGGCCGGAAAAGCTCACCAGCAGGTGGCGCGCGGCGCAGTAGCGGTCCAGTGTCAGCGGCTCGCTGGCCAGCGGGTGGTCGCGCCGCATCACGCACACATACTTGCTGTAGTAAAGACGCTGGTGGTAGAACGGCACGGCCTCTCCGGCCTGCGCTTGGGAGGTCAGGCTGGCCAATACGGCCGGGAAGTAGCCGATGGCCATGTCAGCAGCTTCTTCCTCCAACAGCCGGCGCGGATCGCGTGTGGTCAGGGGCACGACCCGGATCGTCACGCCCGGCGCATCGCGGTCCATCACTTCCACTAGGCCAGGAATCAGCTCGGCTGCGGTGGAGTCGGCCATCGCCAGCACAAAGGTCGTGTTAGCCTCGGCCGGCACAAACGTGCTGGGGGCCAGGGATTCCTGCAACTGGCGTAGTGCTTCCTGCACCGTCGGCCACAGCGCCATGGCCCGCGGTGTGGGCTCCAGGCCCTGGCCGCGGCGGCGCATCAGCTCATCACCCAGCACATCTCGCAGGCGGCGCATGGCATTGCTCACTGCTGGTTGGGTTAGTGCTAACTTTTGTGCGGCCTTTGTCAAACTGCGCTCGGTCATCACCTCATTGAAGATGCGCAGCAGGTTCAGATCAAGGGTGCGAAAGTTCAATGGGTTCATGGCAGGATCTATGTATCACTGTTGTGAATGTATAGCATCACCAATATAAACTTGAGAAGCATTAGAGGAAACCCTAATATACGGTCCATCGCAGGATTATTCCTGCATTGAGTTTAAAAGGACGACCATCATGACCAGCTTTGTTCATAGCCACTTCCCTGACCACCATGCCGGTGCAGAACGCATTGAGTCGGCCGTTAAGGCGGCAGGCCAGATCGGCAAGGGTTTTGACAGCACCAAGAGCCTGACCGTCATGCTGTTGGCGGCGATTGTGTCGGCCCTCATCGTGGTGGCTGACCAGTTGGTGGATACCTGGGTCGATGGCCACCTGCTGGCTGCCTGGGTTGTGCTGTGGGTGGGCGTGTTTGCAGCCACCGCGTTGCTGACACCGACGATTCGTCAAGTTGCCTCGGGGCTGATCGGCGCGCTGAACGCCTGGTCCCGCCGCGTCGCGCGTGAGCGTGCCGATGACCGTTTGTGGAGTCTGGCGCAGAAAGACCCCCGCGTTCTGGCTGACATTCAGGCAGCGGTCACGCGTGCTGAGACCGATTCTCAGGTTAGCGATTCAGCGCGTCGTGTTGCACAGCGTGATCCGGCCAGCCGTGCTTCGCGTCACACGACCCACATCTGGTACATGTAAAAACCGGGAATCGTTGCGGTGGCGTTTGCTGCCGCAGATATAAAAAAGCCACCTCAAAGGTGGCTTTTTGTTTTGGCAAGCTGGCCGATCAGTCCATCAGCAGCTTCTCGATGCGCGCGCGGGTGTCGCTCAGCGCCTTGGGCAGGTTCTTGTCAAGCTGCTCGAACAGTGCGTCGTGCAGCTTGAGCTCGTCGAGCCAAAGCTGCTTGTCGATGTTCGTGACGGCATGGAACTGCTCGGGGCTGAATTCCAGGCCTTCCCAGTTGAACTCCGCATAGTTCGGGCTCAGGCCGAAGAAGTGCTCCTTGCCCTGGGTTTCGTCTTCAATGCGGTCGATCATCCACTTGAGCACGCGCATGTTCTCGCCGTAGCCGGGCCAGACGAACTTGCCGTCTTCACCCTTGCGGAACCAGTTGGTGGTGAAAATGCTGGGCAGGCGGGCACCCGTGGTGGCGGCTTTCTCGCCCACGTTGAGCCAGTGCTGGAAGTAGTCGCCCATGTGGTAGCCGGTGAAGGGCAGCATGGCGAACGGGTCGCGGCGCACCACGCCCTGCTGGCCGATGATGGCAGCGGTGGTTTCCGAGCCCATGGTGGCGGCCATGTAGACACCCTCGACCCAGTTGCGGGCCTCGGTCACCAGCGGTACGGTGTTGGAGCGACGGCCACCAAAGATGAAGGCATCAATTGGCACGCCGGCCGGGTTGTCCCATTCCGGGTCGAGCGCCGGGTTGTTGCTGGCAGCGACGGTGAAGCGCGAGTTCGGATGAGCGGCCTTGGCACCGGTTTCCTTGGCGATCTGCGGTGTCCAGTCCTTGCCCTGCCAGTCGATCGCATGCGCCGGGGCTTCGCCCAAGCCTTCCCACCAGACGTCGCCGTCATCGGTCAGCGCCACGTTGGTGAAGATCACATCGTGCGTCAGGCTGGCCATGCAGTTGGGGTTGGTCAGCGAGTTGGTGCCGGGCGCAACGCCAAAATAGCCGGCTTCCGGGTTGATGGCGTACATGCGGCCATCGGCACCGGGCTTGATCCAGGCGATGTCGTCACCGATGGTGGTGACCTTCCAGCCTTCGAAGCCGGCCGGCGGCACCAGCATGGCGAAGTTGGTCTTGCCGCAGGCACTGGGGAAAGCAGCGGCCACATGGTATTTCTTGCCCTGGGGGTTGGTCACGCCCAGGATCAGCATGTGCTCGGCCAGCCAGCCTTCGTCGCGGCCCATGTTGGAGGCGATGCGCAGCGCGAAGCACTTCTTGCCCAGCAAGGCGTTGCCGCCATAGCCTGAGCCATAACTCCAGATTTCGCGCGTTTCGGGATAGTGCACGATGTACTTGGTCTGGTTGCAGGGCCACTGGCTGTCCTTCTGGCCCGGCTGCAGTGGCGCGCCCACGGTATGCATGGCGGGCACGAACTCGCCATCGGTGCCCAGCACGTCATAAACAGCCTTGCCCATGCGGGTCATGAGCTTCATGTTGACGGCCACGTAGGCGCTATCGGAGAGTTCGATGCCGATGTGGGCGATGTGCGAGCCCAGCGGGCCCATGGAGAACGGCACCACGTACATGGTGCGGCCTTTCATGCAGCCGTCAAACAGGGCTGGGGTGCCGTCCGCTTTGCCGGACTGCAACAGGGCGCGCATTTCAGCGGGGGCCACCCAGTTGTTGGTCGGACCGGCGTTTTCCTTTTTCTCCGAGCAGATGAAGGTGCGGTCTTCCACGCGGGCCACATCGCTGGCGTCAGAACGGCACAGATAGCTGTTGGGGCGCTTGGCATCATTGAGCTTGATGAAGGTGCCGGCCGTGACGAGCTGGTCGCACAGGCGCTGGTATTCCTCGTCGCTACCGTCGCACCAGTAGATCTGGTCAGGCTTGCACAGGGCTGCCATGTCGGCCACCCAAGCCAGCAGCTTGGGATGCTTGACATAGCTGGGGGCATTGAGGTTCAGGCCCTGCATCACGGGTGAGTTCATTTGGAAAGCTCCTGGTAGAAAATAATTGTTTTGGATTGCAATGAGATCCAAGGCACGAATCAAAGGCCCGGCCCATCCAGGTAAGGATGAACGGTCAAGAACGGCTGATGGCCGCTCCCAGGAACGTGGGCGGATGTTACATGCGAGTTACATGGAATTTTACGCAATACTGGCCCGGATTAATACCCGATTCGGGCTTTCTCTGGAGCGCGGGTCTGATCGGTCGCTGTCACTGATATGGCCATGGGGCCAATACCCTGGGTCGATCGGCATGCTAGCCCAGGCGAAATCCCCGGTGCTTGTCGTGTCGGATCAGCGGCTACGCGCGGCGCTTGCCAGTGACATGAAGTTTGTACTTGCTATGCAAGTGGAGCCGTTTCAGAAATAAAGTGGCATTCGGGAGGCACCAGTTTGGGCCTTTGGGGCAACTTTGCGTTGCAGCTCTGCCTGGGTATGTCGGAGAGGTCCAAATGCCGGAGGTGCATCCCGGCGGACGGGACACACTTCTGCCGCAGCGCGTGGCCGGAGCCGGCCAGCAAGGGCTGCGGCAAAGGCCGATCAGGCCATGAACACGGCGATGAAAGCCAATAGGAAAATCATCAGGGCGCCAGCCGCGGGAATCACCACCGGGATGGAATGCACAATGCTTTCGAGGGGGTCGGCTGGTTGCGAGTCGTGCTGGGCGGAGTGGTTCGACATGGGGCTTCCTTCGGATTCCGTGGATGTGGGTTGGTAATAGAGCTGGCAGGATTTTACATTTTCGTAGCCGACGTGCCGAGACGGACGGATTGACGATTCTTTCGCGCCTATCGGCGCTTCCATCTTGGCGCCGTCTGCGTTTCGTGGTTTCAGCGTTCATCAGTGCTGGAGGCGTTTGATGGCCAAGCGTTTGGTTCCTGACCGGGGGGTATCACGCTGCGCTGTTCGAGGCTGAACATCGCATCAAGCCTGAGCTGCGGGAGTCCAGCGGCCTGGGTTGCCGGCAGTAACCATCAGAGAAAAGTGGTTTTGTGGGGCATTTTTTTCCTGTTGCCACAGAAATTTGCGCTGGCGCTGTCAACCGTTTGTGAACCCCGCGCGTGATATCTGCAGGCGGATGTTGAACACGCAGCTTGTCTGGAAAGCCTGACCGGACGTTACGAAAACATCCATTTCTTCAATTTTTGTATGGTTGATATGCACAAAGACCCCATCAAAGTGCCGGAAAAGGGTACTTATAAATGGCAGCTTTTTAAGCAATGGTCTGACGAATTTCGTCAAACCCATGCAGATCACGTGGCCTACATTGCGCTGCATCTGGCAGGGGTGTTGGATCCTTGCCGAGCCAAGCTCGACGCCATGATTCAGCACCATCGCCAGCAGGCCTGCGACAGCACGGCCAGCGCCCGCCACCGTCGGGCCATTGCGCGGTTGCAAAACACCATGACCGGCGCCGCCATGGCGTACGAAACCAACTTCCGTCACCACTGAATACGTTCGCCATGGCTTTGCGGCCATGCGCGGATTCCGGCTGCGCTCCTAGCCGCCGGTTTGCGTGGCCAGCCAGCGCAGGTAGCCGGCAGAGCCCGCCGTGATCGGCAGTTGCAGGATTTCGGGTGTTTCGTAGGGGTGCTGGGCACGGATGAAGTCCTCCAGTGCCGGATAACCCGCTGTGCGGGACTTGATCAGCAACAGCCACTCCTGTTCGGCGCACGGCTGCTCTTTCCAGATATAAAAGCTTTTGATCGCCTGCACCTGCACGCAGGCGGCCAAGCGGGCCTGCACGATGTACTGCGCCAGCGTTTGCGCCTCTGCCTCGGACGCCACGGTGGTCATCACGAGACAGAAGGCTTGCGGCGGTTCGCTGGTTTCCGGCATGGCCACAATTTACCGCGAAACCAGCCGCATCGCCACCCTCGGGGGTAGCCAGCCGGTGTCAGCCGGCACGGGCGCTAGTCAGTGCCCGCTAGCAGGCGGCGTCCAGCCGCCACCCAGCGCCTTGTACAAAGCCACCTGGTTTTGCTGCTGCGCCAGCCGTGTTTGGGCGAGTTGCTGCTGCACGCTGAACAGCGAGCGCTGCGCATCCAGCAGGTCCAGCGAACTGGCCACACCATTGCGGTAGCGCAGCTCAGCCAGCCGTGCGCGGTCAGTTTCGGCGTCGGTCTGGGCCTGTTGTGCCTGCAGCTGTTCGCCCAGCGTGGCGCGGCCGGCCAAGGTGTCGGCCACTTCCCGGAAAGCGGTCTGGATGGCCTTCTCGTACTGTGCCACTGCAATCGCGCGACCGGCCTGTGCCGATTCCAGGTTGGCCTGGTTACGGCCAGCATCGAAAATTGGCAGCAGCGCCTGCGGTGCCAGTGCCCAGCCCCAGGAGCCGCTCTTGAACAGGCCAGACAGTTCGTTGCTGACCGAGCCGGCACTGGCCGTGAGCGAGATACGCGGGAAGAAGGCCGCGCGCGCGGCGCCAATGCTGGCATTGGCGGCAATCAGCTGTTGCTCGGCCTGGCGGATGTCCGGTCGGCGTGTCAGCACCTCGGACGGTAGTCCGACTGGCACGTCTTTGAAAAGTGCGGCGGGCGCTGCTGCATCGGTCGGCGCGGCTGTCAGCAGCCTGTCTGGTACGGTCTGGCCGACCAGCAGCGTCAAGGTGTTGACATCCTGTGCCTGCAGCCGCTGTTGCTGTGCTCGGGTGGCGCGGGCCAAGGCCGTCAGCGACTCGGCCTGCCGCAAGTCGAGGGCCGAGGTGGCGCCGTTGTCAAAGCGCAGCCGGCTCAGGCGCAGCGAGTCTTCACGTGTCGCCAGCGTGCGCTGCGCCAAATCCAGCAGTTCGGTGTTGGCCTGCAGGCTGAGCCAGGTGCTGGCCACGGAGGCAATCAAGCTGATCTGGGTGGCCTTGCGTGCTTCTTCGGTGCCCAGGTACTGGGCCAGCGCGGCTTCCTTCAAACTGCCCAGGCGGCCAAAAAAGTCCAGCTCCCAGGCTGCTGCGGCAGGGATGGTCAAGCCGGCGCTATAGCTGGAGGTGATGCTGCTATTGACCTCGGAAGTCGATTGGCGGCTGCCTGTGACGGCGGCGCTGATCGTGGGCAATTGGTCGGCGCGCCGGATCTGGTACTGGGCCCGCGCCTGCTCGATGTTGAGCACCGCGACGCGCAGATCGCGGTTGTTGCTCAGTGCCAGCTGAATCAGCTCGCGCAGCTTGGCGTCACCGACGAAGTCCTGCCAATCCAGTTCGGCCGCAGCGGCGCCAGTTGCCGCCGGTGGGTTGATGGGCCATTGTGTGCTTACCGGGGCGGCCGGACGTTCGTAGTTGGGGGTCAGCGAGCAGCCGGCCAGCAGGGCGGCGGCAGTCAGCGCCGGCAGGGTGCGCAGGGAAAAAAGAGAGTTAGTCATGGGGATGGACTCCGAGCTGTGCCGCATCGTGCGCATGGACTTGGTGTTGGCGGGTGCTGCCCTTGAACAGGCTGCGCACCACCACGAAGAAGATCGGGACGAACACCACCGCCAGCACGGTGCCGGTCAGCATGCCGCCGATCACGCCGGTGCCGATGGCCCGCTGGCTGGCCGAGCCCGCGCCAGAAGCGATGGCCAGCGGCAGCACGCCCAGTGTGAAGGCCATGGAGGTCATGACGATGGGGCGGAATCGCAGGTGCGCCGCTTCCAGCGCCGCCGTGATCAGGCTCTTGCCCTGGGCTTGCAGGTCCTTGGCGAATTCGATGATCAGGATGGCGTTCTTGGCCGACAGGCCGATGATGGTGATCAGGCCGACCTGGAAATACACGTCGTTGGCATAGCTGCGCAGCAGCGTGGCCAGCAGCACGCCGAGCACGCCCAAAGGCACGACCAGGATCACGGCCAGCGGAATGGTCCAACTCTCATACAAGGCGGCCAGGCACAGGAACACCGACAGAATGGCAAAGCCATAGACGATGAGGGCCTGCGCGCCGGCCAGCTTTTCCTCGCGGGACAGGCCGGTCCATTCGAAACCGAAACCCTCAGGCAGCTGGGCCGCGAACTTCTCCATTTCCTCCATGGCGGCACCCGTGCTGTAGCCCGCGGCGGCGCTGCCGCTGATGCGCATCGCCGGATAGCCGTTGTAGCGCACGGTTTGCATGGCGCCCTTGATCCAGCGCGTGCTGGCGAAGGCCGACAGGGGTACAGCCTGGCCTTTGCTGTTGGGTACGCTGAGCTTGAGCAGGTCTTCCGGCTGCATGCGCGCAGGCGCATCGGCCTGCACCACGACCCGCTGCAGGCGACCCGCGTTAGGGAAGTCGTTCACATAGCTCGAACCCAGTGCGGTGGAGATGACGGCGTTGATGGCGTCGAAGCTCACGCCCAGGGCGTTGGCCTTGTCGCGGTCGATGTCGAGCTGCAACTGGGACGCATCTTCCAGGCCGTCGGGGCGCACCTGGGTGATGACCTGGCTTTTGGCGGCCATGCCCAGCAGTTGGTTGCGCGCGGCCAGCAGGGCGTCGTGGCCCAGACCGGCGCGGTCCTGCAGGCGGAAGCTGAAGCCGGACGAGGAGCCCAACTCGGGGATTGACGGTGGGCTTAAGGGGAAGATGAAGGCGTCGCGGATGCCCATCAGCGCGCCAAAGGCGCGACCCGCCAAGTCCTGTGCCGAACTGCCAGGGGCGTGGCGCTCGGACCAGTCCTTGAGCGTCACAAAGGCCAGTGCCGCATTCTGGCCCTGACCCGAGAAGCTAAAGCCGAGCACGCCCACCATGCTCTGCACCTCTGGCTGTTTGAGCATGAAGGCTTCGACCTGCTGCATCACGCCCAAGGTGCGTTCCTGCGTGGCGCCGGGCGGCAGTTGCACGTTCACCAGCATGGTGCCCTGGTCTTCGCTGGGCAGGAAGGAGGTCGGCAAACGCAGGTAGACGACGGCGACCGCAGCCAGGATAGCGGCGTAGATCACCAGCGTGCGACCGGCGCGTGGCAGCAGCCGGGCGATCCAGCTTTCGTAACCTTTGGCGGTGCGGGAAAAACCGCGGTTGAACCAGCCGAAGAAACCTTTCTTTTCATGGTGATGACCGGCCTCCACGGGTTGCAACAGCGTGGCACACAAGGCGGGTGTCAGCGAAAGCGCGAAGAAGGCAGAGAAGCCGATCGACGCCACCATCACGACTGCGAACTGGCGGTAGATGTTGCCGACCGAGCCGCTGAAGAAGGCCAATGGCACGAACACCGAGATCAACACCACCGTCACGCCGACGATGGCGCCCGAGATCTGGCCCATGGCCTTGCGCGTGGCCTGCCGCGGTGGCAGCCCTTCCTCGCTCATGATGCGCTCAACGTTTTCCACCACGACAATGGCGTCGTCGACCACGATGCCGATCACCAGCACCATGCCGAACATGGTCAGCACGTTGATCGAGAAGCCCAGCGCCAGCAACGTGGCAAAGGTGCCCAGCAGGGCCACCGGCACCACAATGGTGGGAATGAGCGTGTAGCGCCAGTTCTGCAGGAACAGGAACATCACCAGGAACACCAGCGCCACGGCCTCGAACAGGGTCTCGGCCACCTGGGAGATCGAGATCTTGATGAAGCGTGAACTGTCGTAGGGGATGGCCCACGTCATGCCCTTGGGGAAATACTTTTCCAATTCCTGCAGCTTGTTGCGAATGGCCTGCGCCGTGGCCAGCGCATTGCCGCTGGGCGAGAGTTGCACGCCGATGCCGGTGGACGGCTTGCCGTTCAGGCGGGCTGAGGTGGCATAGGTCTGCCCGCCCAGTTCGATGCGGGCCACATCCTTCAGGCGTACGGCGGAGCCGTCGGCGTTGGCGCGCAGCACGATGCTGCTGAATTGCTCGATGCCCGAGAGCTGGCCATTCACCACCACGGTGGCGGCAATGCCCTGGCCGGCCACATTGGGCAGGCTGCCGATTTCACCCGAGGCGACCTGGGCATTCTGGGCGCGGATGGCATTCGTCACGTCGGCCGCCGACAGGTTGTAGCCCAGCAGCTTGGCCGGGTCGATCCAGATGCGCATAGCGCGCTCGGTGCCGAACAACTGGGCCTGGCCGACGCCGGGCAGGCGCTGCAATTCGGGCAACACGTTGCGCGAGGCGTAGTCACCCAGGGCGACCGGGTCCCAGGCGGGATCGTCCGACGAGAGTATGGTGAACAGCAGAAAGTTGGTGCGCGACTTGTCGACGCGCACACCTTGCTGCGTCACGGCCACCGGCAGGCGCGGCGCGGCACGCGACAGGCGGTTTTGCACGTCCACCTGCGCCAAGTCGGCGTTGGTGCCAGGCTCGAAGCTGATCGTGATCTGGCCGGTGCCGTTGGCCTGCGCCACCGACTCCATGTAGATCAGGCCGGGGGAGCCATTCATCTCGCGCTCGATGACGGACAGCACGCTGTCTTCCAGCGTTTGCGCCGAGGCGCCAGGGTAGGTGGCCGACACCACGATGGACGGCGGCGCCACGGGCGGGTATTGGGCAATCGGCAACTGGGTGATGGCAACCCCACCCAGCACGGTGATGAAGAGCGCGATCACCCAGGCAAAGATGGGGCGCTCGATGAAGAATTTCGCCATGGTGTGGTCCTCTTAGCGTGCCGCGCTGGAAGCGGCGGCGGCCGGGGCTGCGGCCTTGCCGTTGGACGGGGTTGCTTGGCTGCCGGGAGCGCGCCACGGCACCGGCTTGACCGGGGCGTCGCCGCGCAGCTTCTGGAAGCCGTCCACCATGACCTGCTCGCCGGCTTTCAGGCCATCCAGGATGACCCACTGGCCGCCTTGCTGGTTGCCGACCTTGACCGGGCGCGGGCTGACCTTGCCGTCGGCGCCCACCAGCATGACCGAGTCGCCCTGCGGCGAGCGCATCACCGCCTGCTGCGGCAGGGTCAGGGCATTGCTGGCTTTGGCCTGCTCCAGCCGCACGCGCACGTACAGGCCGGGCAGCAGCGCGCCGTCCGGGTTGGGCACTTCGGCGCGCAGCGTAATCTGGCCGCTGGTGGCGTCGACCGTCAGGTCCGAGAACAAGAGTTTGCCGGACTGCGCGTATTCGCTGCCGTCTTCGAGCACGATGCGCACGCTGGCGGCATCCTTGCCGGCACGCTTGAGCTGACCCTGTTCCATGCCACGGCGCAGCGCCATGACTTCGCCGGCCGACTGCGTGAAGTTCACATACATCGGGTTGATCTGCTGCACCACGGCCAGCGGCGTGGCTTCACCCTGGCCGACCAGCGCGCCTTCGGTCACCAGCGCACGGCCGATGCGGCCGGAGATGGGGGCGGTGATGTTGGCGTAGCCCAGGTTGATGCGTGCGGTCTGCGCGTCGGCCTCGGCCACCTTGTGCGCGGCGATGGCGTTGGCGTATTCCTGCTGGCTCACGGCGTTGGCTTCGACCAGCGGCTTGTAGCGCTCGGCCAGCGCAGCGGCCTGTGCCAGATTGGCCTCGGCACGCGCCAGCGCGGCGGCGTAGGGCGCCGGGTCGATGAGGAACAGTGGCTGGCCGGCCTGCACGTCGCTGCCTTCACGAAACAGGCGCTGCTGCAGAATGCCGCTCGCGCGGGCGCGCACCTGCGCCACGCGCGAGGCTTCCAGCCGGCCCGGCAGTTCGCTCACCAGGCCGATGTCGCCTGGGGTGACCGTGACCACGCCGACTTCGGCCGGCGGAGATCGGAAGAGCACACGTCTGAACTCCAGTCACTCTCC
>OFPB01000045.1_pt1 | contig 31351 bp, 32 predicted proteins | sample 1542511 | NCBI WGS metagenome assembly OFPB01 (sample SAMN05503970, study PRJEB24370) | sediment metagenome | isolation source: lake sediment | place: USA: Lake Hill lake, St. Paul Island, Alaska | collected 2013
TTCCATAAACCACCTCCGGTTTCATCGACCACCTTAACAAAGTGTCTTTGAAACCGGCAACAGCCCACGAAGACCCAATGATGCGGCAAGTCGGCGCAGGCGGCCGGGTGGCAAAAACCCTTTTCACATTCACGGCCTGCAATCCGCTGCTGAACATGCAAAACCAAGGACAAGGCATGACATTGGCACTTGGCGCCGCGAGGGCAGCGTCTCCATGGCGGATCATCCAAACCGAAGCGTTGGCAAATGGCTCCGTGATGGTCACGCTCAAGTCGCTGTCCGCCTTCGCCATCATTCCGGCAGTGGACTATGGGCAAATTGCCGTCGAACATCGCCCGGCTGTTGCGGAAGCAATCGAGCGAGTCCTCAATTCAGCATTTCGAGAGGCTTCGGTCTCCGTAATTGACCACTGCCGTGCCGCTCTGACGGTCTTACTGGCTCGCTGGTTGGTTCAAACAGGCCACGAAAAGGATGACGCACTTGGACTGGACCTCGGGCCACTCGCAAACAAACTTGAAGGACTCAAGATGTCCTGCGTGGCCAACGCCGCCCAGATCATCGCCCGCCTGCATGCACGGGGGAAGCCAAACGAACAGCACGCGCGTGGACTTCGCTCGCCCGGAAGCGGCGATGACGAGTTCGCGATTGAATCGGTCGGCCTTGTCCTTCGTGAATTCGGCTGGTCCGTCCAATAGTCTCACTGAGCAACAATGGTGTCACTTTGGGTGATCATATTCGGCTATCTAGTACGGTGCCGCCACAAGGATTCGCCACTCTAAACCAGTCGCTCGCCAATGTCAGCTCCTGGCCCAACCCTGCCTATCGCCCGACGAACTTTATTCGGATCCGACGAACTTTATTTGTTCTAGTCAGGGGAAACCCAGACCGTCATTCGACCGTCACACTCTTGGCCAGGTTTCTGGGTTTATCCACATCCGTACCCCGGGCGCAGGCGGTGTGATAGGCCAGCAACTGCAGCGGCACCACATGCAACAGTGGTGACAGCGCCCCATAGTGCTCGGGCATGCGGATGACGTGCAGACCGTCGCCGCTCTCGATGCGGGTATCGGCATCGGCCAGAACGTACAGCACGCCGCCGCGGGCGCGCACCTCGTGCAGATTGCTCTTGAGCTTCTCCAGCAGGGCGTCGTTGGGGGCGACTGTGACCACCGGCATGGCGCTGGTGACGAGTGCCAGCGGGCCGTGCTTGAGCTCGCCCGCCGGGTAGGCCTCAGCGTGGATGTAGCTGATTTCCTTGAGTTTGAGGGCACCTTCCAGCGCAATCGGGTAATGCAGACCGCGCCCCAGGAACAAGGCGTTTTCCATGCGGGCGAAGTCCTCGGCCCAGCTGATGATCTGCGGCTCCAGCGCCAGCACCGCCTGCAGTGCCACCGGCAGGTGGCGCATGGCCTTGAGGTGCTGTACTTCCTGCTCCTCGCTCAGATGGCCGCGGATCTGGGCCAGGCACAAGGTCAGCAAAAACAAACCCGCCAGTTGCGTGGTGAAAGCCTTGGTGGAGGCCACACCAATCTCGACCCCGGCGCGCGTGACATAGGACAGCTTGCACTCACGCACCATGGCGCTAGTGGCCACATTGCAAATCGTCAAGGTGTTCGTCATGCCCAGGGACTGCGCATGGCGCAAAGCCGCCAGGGTGTCAGCCGTCTCGCCCGACTGGCTGATGGTGACCACCAAGGTCTTCGGATTGGGCACGGAATCGCGGTAACGGTACTCGCTGGCCACCTCCACCTGCGTCGGAATCTTGGCGATGCTCTCCAGCCAGTACTTGGCGGCACAGCCGCTGTAGTAGCTGGTGCCGCAGGCCAGGATCAGCACCGAATCGATGTCCTTGAACACGCGGTACGCCGCGTCGCCAAACAGCTCGGGCACGATGCCCTCCACGCCTTCGAGCGTGTCGGCAATGGCGCGCGGTTGCTCGAAGATTTCCTTTTGCATGTAGTGGCGGTAAGGGCCAAGCTCGGCCGCGCCGCTGTGGGCCAGCACGGTCTTGACTTCGCGCTGCACCGGTTTGTGCTGGCGGTCCACCACCCAGTATTTGCCCAGCTGCACATCGACCACATCGCCTTCTTCCAGGTAGACGATCTGGTCCGTCACGCCGGCCAGTGCCATGGCGTCGCTGGCGAGGTAGTTGCTACCGTCAGCCCCCACCCCCAGGATCAGCGGCGAACCAGCGCGCGCGCCGACCACCCGGTGCGGCTCGTCCTTGTGAAAGACGGCAATCGCGTAGGCGCCGTGCAGTTGCCCGATGGCGGCCTTCACGGTCTCGAACAGGTCGCCGTCGTAGAGCGAGTCAACCAGGTGCGCGATCACCTCGGTGTCGGTCTGGCTGTCAAACACATAGCCGCGCTGTTGCAGCGCCGCACGCAACTCGTCGTGGTTTTCGATGATGCCGTTGTGCACCAGCGCCACTCGCGCCGGGCGCTGCGCCGCATCGGCGCCCGGGCCATGGCTGAAGTGCGGGTGGGCGTTGTGCACCGCCGGTGCGCCGTGCGTGGCCCAGCGGGTGTGGGCAATGCCAGTCATGCCTTCGAGATGGCTGGTCGCCACCTGCTCGGCCAGTTCGGCCACGCGCGAGGTGCTGCGGGCGCGTTGCAGCACGCCATCGGCATGCACGGCCACGCCGCACGAGTCATAGCCCCGGTACTCCAGTCGCTGTAGGCCCTGAACCAGGACGGGAACGATGTTGCGGTTGGAAACGGCGCCGACAATGCCACACATGATGGAGAACTCCAAAAATCGATGGAGACGATGGTAGACCTGTCTTTATAAAATTTCAGATTGATTTATTGACGTATTTGAATTTAAATTTCAACATTCATCGTGAATGACTGAATATTTCATATATAAAAACAATATGGAAGAAATAAACATAGACGCGATCGATCTGCAACTGCTGGACCAGCTGCAGCGCGATGCCACCCTGAGCAACCAGGCCTTGGCGGCCAAGGCGCACATCTCGCCGCCGACCTGCCTGCGGCGCATCAAGCGCCTGCGCGATGCCGGCCTGATCGAAAAACAACTGGCCGTGCTGAGCACCGACAAGCTGGCACCTCTGATCGGCCATGGCCTGCACGCGATTGTGGAAATCACCTTGGACCGGCAAGGCGCCGAGGCGCTGGAAGCATTTGAACAGCGGGTCGGCGCCGACGACACCGTGCAGCAGTGCTACCGCGTCTCGCCCGGCCCCGACTTCGTGCTGGTGGTGCATGCGCGCGACATGCCGGACTACCTGGCGTTGGCGCAGCGCCTGTTCACCAGCGATGCCAACGTGCGCAACGTCAAGGCCTTCTTCAGCCTCAAACGAAGCAAATTCGGCGTCAGAGTGCCGCTGCCGCACTCGCCTGCGCGCGCGGCAAAGTAAAGCTGATGCGGCAGCCCGCGTCCAGCGCCCCCTCGGCCTGAACCGTGCCGCCATGCAAGGCCACGATCTTGCGCGTTAGCGCCAGGCCCATGCCCAGCCCTTCGAAGTCACTGGCGCTGTGCAGGCGCTGGAAGACGCGAAACAGCTTGTCCACCATGCGCGGGTTGAAACCCACACCGTTGTCGCGCACAAACAGCGTGCAGTCCTTCGCGTCGGGCTGGCCTTCCCAACCAATCTGCACCTGCGCCGCCGACCGGGGACGGGTGAACTTGATGGCATTGCCCAGCAAATGACCCAAGACCTGGCGCACCAGGGCCGCATCACCGCGCACCGCCGGAAAATCATCGGCCACCTGCCATTCAATCTGCCGCCCGGCAATCTGCGCCGCCAGGGAGGCGCGTACTTCCTCAATCAGCGCCTTGAGATCGAGCGTGGTTTCCTGCAACGTGGCTCGGTCCAATTGCGACAGGGCCATCAGGCCGTCGATCTGCCGCCCCATGAGTTGGGCCGCATGGCTCACGGTATCCATGTAGCCTGCCGCGGAGGCATCGAGCCGATCGCCCAGTTCCTCACGCACCAGCCCGATATAGGCGTTGATGTGGCGCAAGTTGGCGCGCAGGTCATGTGACACCGTGTAGGCAAAGTCTTCCAAGCCGGCCCGCGCGGCGGCCAGCTGCTGTTGCGTAGCCTGCAATTCAGCGCGCAGCCGGGCCAGCTCCTGATCTTGCGCAGCAGCGGACGGGCTTGTGGACTCACTCATGGTGATCGCCTCACTTCTTTTTTTCGGGCCGCTTCCAGTTGGCAATGCTCACCTGCTTGGCACGTGCCACCGTCAGCACGCCGGGAGCGGTGTCCTTGGTGATGGTGGAGCCGCCGCCGACGGTGCCGCCGGCACCAATGGTGACCGGCGCGATCAGCACACAGTTGCTGCCAATGTGCACATCGGCCTCGATCACCGTCTGGTGCTTGTTGACCCCATCGTAGTTGGCCGTGATGCTGCCGGCGCCGTAGTTGACGCGCTCGCCCAGCGTGGCATCGCCCACATAGGCCAGGTGATTGGCCTTGGCACCGGCGGCCAGGGTGGCATTCTTCACTTCGACGAAGTTGCCAATATGCACCTGCTCACCCAGGCGCGCGCCGGGTCGCAGCCGCGCGAAGGGGCCAATCAGGGCGCCAGCGCCCACTTCGACCTGGTCCTTCACGCCGTTCTTGCCACCCTCGATATGGGTAAACGGGTGGATCACGGCACCGGCCTCAATGCGGGCATTGGCAATCACGCAGTTGGCGCCGATCTTCACGCCCTCGCCCAGGGTCACGCGGCCCTGGAACACGCAGTTGACGTCGATCTCGACATCCTGCGCGCATTGCAGTTCACCACGCACATCGAAGCGCGCCGGGTCCGCCAGGCGCACGCCTTGCTCCATCAGGGCGGTGGCCTGCCGCAATTGATACGCGCGTTCCAGTTGTGCCAGTTGCACCGGGCTGTTGATGCCGGCCACCTGCAAGACATCGTCAATCTTGTGCGCCACCACCGGCACGCCATCGGCCACGGCAAACTTCACCACATCGGTCAGGTAGTACTCGCCCTGGGCGTTTTTGTTGTCCAGCCGCGCCAGCCAGGCCTTGAGCTTGGCGGCGGGCACGGCCATGATGCCGCTGTAGATCTCGGTGATGGCGCGCTGCTCGGGCGTCGCGTCCTTGTGCTCAACGATGGCCTGCACCACGCCGTCCTTGCCACCGGCGCGCACGATGCGGCCATAACCCGTGGGATCGGCAAAATCGATCGTCAGCAGCGCCAGTTTGTCGCCGCCGCAAGCGGCGATCAGCGCGCGCAGCGTGTCGGCTTGTGTCAGCGGCACATCGCCCGAGAGCACCACCACCACGCCGTCATCCGGCAGCACCGGCACCGCCTGCTGCACCGCATGCCCAGTGCCGAGTTGCGGCTCCTGGCGCACAAAATCAAAAGCGAATTCTCCTGCAGCCCTTGCCGGACGGACCAGGCCCGCTTCAACTTCCATAGCACCGTGGCCGGTGATCACCACCACCCGGCGTGCCAGCAGGTCGGCCGCCGTGTCCACCACATGCTGCAGCAGTGCACGCCCGGCCAAACGGTGTAACACTTTAGGGAGTTGGCTCTTCATGCGCGTGCCCTTGCCCGCTGCCATGATGACCACGTCCACCGAAAATTTGGGGCCTGCCTGATTCATGCTGTTATCCACTTTTGCTGTCATGCTGAATTCCATACGCCTGCCGGCGATCCTGCCCCGCATTATCGGCGGGCTGCTGCTGGTTTTTCTGACCGGCTGCAGCGCCATCAAGATCGGCTACAACAACGCCCCCTCGTTGACCTACTGGTGGCTGGACAGTTATATCGACTTCAACCAGGCGCAAACCCAGCAGGCGCGCGAAGATCTGGCCACGCTGCACGCCTGGCACCGCAAGCATGAGCTACCGGCCTATGCCGAAACCGTGCGCCGCCTGCAGCGCCTGGCAACGACGCAGGTGACGCCGGCGGAAATGTGCGATGTGGGGACAGAGGTGCGCGCCCATCTGCAGCGCCTGGGCGAACAATCGGAACCGCTTCTCAGTGCGCTCGTGCCGACGCTCAAGCCCGAGCAGTTGCGACACCTGGCACTGCAGTTCGACAAACGCAACGACAAATGGCGCGAGGAGTGGATCGAACTCACGCCCGCAGAACTGACGGCACGCCGCCTGAAACTGGCGGTGGAGCGGGCCGAGACGTTTTACGGCCGGCTGGAGGAGGCGCAGCTGGCCATCCTGCGTCGCAGTATTGCGACCTCAAGCTTCGATGCCAGAGTGAGTTACCGCGAAGTTCTGCGCCGCCAGCAGGACATCCTGCAGACACTGAGGGAACACAGCAGCGGCCCGGCGCGCAGCACCCACGTCAAGGCGGAAATGCTCGCCCTGATCGGTCGCAGCCTGAACTCGCCGGAGCCGGTGTACCGCAGTTATCTGGAGAAGATGGTGACAGAGGGCTGCCGTACGCTGGCCACCCTGCACAACAGCACCAGCCCGGCCCAACGTGAAAACGCCATCAACCGGCTCCGGGGCTATGAAGAGGATTTGAAAACCCTGGCTTTACAGGCACCGTAAAGCCAGGGACGCCCCGGATTACTTGGCCGGGTAGGCCAGGTCGGCGCGGCGGTTTTGAGCCCAGGCGGCTTCGTCATGACCTTGAGCCTTCGGCTTTTCCTTGCCAAAGCTCACCGGTTCGACCTGGCCGTCCTTCACGCCAAAGGTCTTGAGGGCACGGGCCACAGCTTCGGCACGCTTCTGACCCAGGGCCAGGTTGTACTCGGAACCACCGCGCTCGTCGGTATTGCCTTCGACGCGGATGGCGACCTGGCTGTTGGCGGCCAGGAACTTGCCGTGACGCTCGATCAGGGCCACGTAGTCTTTCTTGACGGAGAAGTTGTCAAAGTCGAAGTAGACGCTGCGCTGGGTGGACAGCGGGTTGCTCGGGTCCAGGTAAGCCGGCACCACAACAGCGGCCACAGCAGACTCCGACTTGGGGGTGGCCGCCACGGCCGCAGGGGCGGCAGTGGCTTCCGGTGCTTGGGCCACGGGCGTGCTGCTGCAAGCCGACAGCAGGGCAGCGCTGGCAAGCGTCAAGACGGACAGGGTAGATTTTTGCAGGAACATGGTTTCTTTCGATCAATCAAGGAATATTGCGATGACGCCCCCCCTGCAGTCGCCGGGGGAGTTCAATCGGGGGCTATGTTAACCGAGCCCATAGGCCCGGATTTTCAGAGCTGTAATCGCCGGTTTCAGGCCTGCAGCGCGGCCCACATGGCCTGGTCGCGCTCGGCGGTCCAGATGCGCGGGTTCTTGATGCCACTGGCCTCGTCATAGGCGCGGGTCACATCGAACGGCAGGCAGTGTTCGTAGATGAACACTTTGCCGAACACCGGGTCCATGCTCTTGCGCGTATGGGCCATGGCGGCTTTCAGATCCATCTTCTGCGCCACCGCCTCCTTGCCGCAGCGGTACAGGGTTTCGACCCACCGCTTGGTGTAGTCCAGTGCCTTGTTGACATTGGCGTTGCCCTTCATGGCTTCGCCGCGGCCGGGCACAATGAATTCGGCCTTGAGCGCGCGTAGCGCTTCCAGCGTGGCCGGCCACTCTTCGAGCTGGGCGTCGCCGGTGTAGACACCGGCCTCGAACTCGACCAGGTCGCCCGAGTACAGCACTTTTTCTTCTTCCACCCAGGCAATGGTGTCGCCGCGCGTGTGGCCGGGGCCGGGGCTCCAAATCTGCACCACGATGCCACCCAGATTGATGCTCAGCTTGCCCGGCACCTCACCTTTGACAGGGTTGCCACCACCAACCACCATGGAAGGCCAGGTCAGGCCCGGCACAGTCTCGGCATTGCGGAACAGACGCGGGAAGCGCTCCATCTCGCTCTTCATGTCCTGCGCACCACGTTCGCGGATCAACTCCAGCGTGCCCTGGCTGGCGATGATTTCGGTCGCACCCTCGGCGGCATAGGCGCTGGCGCCGAGCACGCGCACCGCGTGGTAGTGCGTCAGCAGCACGTACTTGATCGGCTTGTCACTCACCGTACGGATCTTCTTGATGAGGTCGCGCGCCATGGCCGGGGTGGCGGTGGCGTCGCTGACCATGATGTAGTTGTCGCCGATGATGACGCCGGAATTCGGATCGCCCTCGGTGGTGTAGGCCCAGCAATGCTTGCTGAGTTGCTCGAAGGTGATTTTCTTGTCGGTCAGGTCAGCCTGCGAAGCGAAGGCTTTGACCGGGGTAGAGGATGCAGACATGGACGTCTCCAAAAAAACAGCACGGGGCGTGGAAAAGATGGGCCAGCCCTCAACGAGGACGGGCCATGGCCGGATTATCCGGCATGCGAAATGGGCCAGACCTCGCCGTTGTCATTGAGGATGGCGTCGAGCGGCACATCGTGCGGCTCCGGCTCGAAGTCCGGCAAAAAGCCCTGGGTAAAGCCCAGCCCGACGGTGAACGGCTTGGGCAGCAGCGTGGCCAGCGTGCGGTCGTAAAAACCGCCGCCGTAGCCCAGCCGGTAGCCGCCCGGCCCATAGCCGACGCAAGGCACGAACAGCAGCGTGGGCACGATCACTTCGGTCTCTTTGGGCTTTGGAATGCCGTAGGCGTCCTCTTCCATCGGGCAGCCGGGGTACCAGGCATGAAAGGTCAGTGTCTTGTGCACCTTGTCGATCACCGGCAAGCCGATGCGCCGGGGCTGCGGCTGCTCAATCAGTTCGCCGTCTTCCTTCCAGCGGTGCAGGGCCGGCAGCGGATCGAACTCGCCCTTGATCGGCCAGTAGGCGCCGATCACCACATCCGGCCGCCCCACCAGCCAGATGCGCATGACCTGCTGCAATAAAGCGGCGCGCTGTCGGCGATCCGGCAGGTTCAGGCGTTGGGTGATAAGTTCCTGGCGCAGGGCTTTTTTTTCCTGTGCCCTTTTTTCCTTGGATGTGTCCATAATTCCCACATGCAGTTTCAAGTCATTCTGACATCGATCGCCCTGGTCACGGGCCTGATGTTGCCACACGCCAGTTTCGCCAAGGGCAAACCCCGGGCACAAACCCCCGACGACGCCCCCATCCTGGAGATGAGCCAGGCCTTCAAGAAGGGCGACCGCAAGCGCCTCAGCGCCCTGCTGCCGCAGGCGCAGGGACACCTGCTGGAGCCCTGGGCCGCCTACTGGGAACTCAGCGCCCGGCTGGACAGCGCCGGTCCGCAGGAAATCCGCGGCTTTTTGACCCGCTATGCCGGCACCTACCAGGAAGACCGCCTGCGCAACGACTGGCTGCTGCTGCTGGGCAAGCGCCAGGACTGGGCCACCTTCAGCGCCGAGTACCCTCTGTACCGCATGAACGATGACCGCGCCGTGCGTTGCTACGCCCTGTTGACCGAGGCCCAGGCCAGCGGCGCCGATGTGGCCGATCAGGTGCAGGCGCTCTGGCTGGCGCAGAAAGAGGCCGACGAGGGCTGCGCCGCCGCCGCCGACCAGCAGTTGCAGGCCGGCAAGCTGAAAGCCCATACCGCCTGGTTGCGTGCCCGTCTTGGTTTTGAGAATGAGCGCCCACGCATTGCCGCCCAGGCCATCGGCCTGGTCAACCCGGACCTGGTGTCCAGCGTCAACGCCATCTATGCCAACCCGGTGCGCTTCCTGGACGACAAGATCACCGCCCTGCGCCCGCGCACCAAGGAGCTGGTGACGCTGGCCCTGATCCGCCTGGCCAGCAGCGACCATGCGGCGGCGGCTGACGAGCTCAACAAGCTGCGCTGGCGCACCCAGCTCACGCAAGAGGAGCGCAGCTGGGTCTGGGGCGTGATCGGCAAGCGCCTGGCACGACGCCTGACCGACGGCGCCATCAACTACTTCGCGCACGCCCAGGACCAGCACATGCACAGCGACCACCTGGCGTGGAAAGTACGGGCGGCCCTGCGTGCGGGTTCGTGGCAGGAAGTGCAAAACGCGATTGCGGCCATGCCCGAAGCACAGCGTCAGGACCCGGCCTGGATCTACTGGCGCGCGCGCGCCCTGCTGGCCATGGGCGGCAAACCGGAGGCGCCAGGCCAGGCCCGCGCGCTGTTCGAGTCGATCGCCTCGCCGCGCGGTTTTTATGAACAACTGGCTCTCGAAGAACTGGGCCGCCCGATCACCGTGCCGCCCAAGCCCGAGCCGCTGACTGCCGCCGAGAAGGAAGCCGCGCAGGCCAATCCGGGCCTCAAGCGCGCCCTGTACGCGATCCAGATCGGCCTGCGCAGTGACGGCGTGCGCGAGTGGAACTACACCATCGGCCTGCACCAGCGCGGCGGCATGTCCGACCGTGAGCTGCTGGCCGCGGCGCAACTGGCCTGCGACCAGAGCGTGTGGGACCGCTGCATCAACACCAGCGAAAAAACCAAATCGGTCATCGACTTCGAACAGCGCTTCCCCATGCCATTCAAGAGCGCGGTGCTGCAGCGCACCGCCCAGATCGAGCTTGACCCGGCCTATGTCTATGGCCTGATCCGGCAGGAAAGCCGCTTCATCATGGATGCGCAGTCGACGGTCGGCGCCTCTGGCCTGATGCAGGTCATGCCGGCCACGGCGCGCTGGACGGCGCGCAAGATCGGCCTGCGCGATTTCAAGCCGCAACAGATCACCGAGCGCGATACCAATATCGCCATTGGCACCGGCTACCTCAAGCTGGTGCTGGAGAGCTTCGACGGCTCCATGGCGCTGGCCGCCGCCGCCTACAACGCCGGCCCCAGCCGCTCGCGCAACTGGCGTGGCCAGGATGGCAGCCCCCAGCTGGAAGCCGCCATCTGGGCCGAAAACGTGCCCTTTGCCGAAACCCGTGACTATGTGAAAAAAGTATTGTCCAACACCACCAACTACGCTGCCCTCATCACCGGCAAGCCGCAGTCCCTCAAGGCGCGGCTGGGCAGCATCGGTCCCATGCGTTCCGGCAAGAGTGACTTGGAAGAAGACCTGCCATGAAAAAAGTACTGGTTCTGGGCGGCACCGGCTTCGTCGGCAGCCATATCTGCGAAAAGCTGGCACGCCTGAACTGGCACATCACCCTGCCAACGCGGCGCAGCGCCAACGCCCAGCACCTGCAACACCTGCCGCGACTCGATGTGCTGCCAGCCGATGTGCATGACGAAGCCACGCTGACAAAACTTGTCGCCGGCCACGATGCCGTGGTCAACCTGGTGGCCATCCTGCACGGCGATGAAGCCGCTTTTGAGCGCGCCCATGTCGAACTGCCGGCCAAACTGGCGCGCGCCTGCCTGGCCACGGGTGTCCAGCGTGTGGTGCATGTCAGCGCACTGGGCGCCAACGGCCGCCACGCGCAGGCCTTGCCATCGATGTACCTGCGCAGCAAGAGCCGGGGCGAAGCCGTGCTGCAAGCCGCGGCGCTCAATGGACTGCAGCTCACCGTGCTGCGCCCCAGCGTCATCTTTGGCGCCGAGGACAAATTCCTCAACCTGTTTGCCAAACTGCAAAAAGTGTTTCCCCTCATGCCGCTGGCCGGCGCCAGTGCCCGCTTCCAGCCGGTCTGGGTGGAAGACGTGGCGCAGGCGATTACGCAGTGTCTGCAGAACCCGGCCAGCATCGGCCAGACCTATGAGGTCTGCGGACCGGAGGTGCGCACGCTCAAGCAACTGGTGCAACTCGCCGGGCGCTGCAGCGGCATCCGGTCTGGCAAGGGCCGCCCGGTCATTCCGCTGCCGATGGCTTTGGGCCGCCTGCAGGCGCGGCTGATGGAGCTGCTGCCAGGCCCGCCGCTGATGAGCCGCGACAACCTCGACTCGATGCGCGTTGACAACGTCGCCAGCGGCCACCTGCCGGGCCTGAACTCGCTGGACATCACGCCGGCCTCGCTGAGCGCCATCGTCCCGAGCTACCTCGGTCCCCAAGGGCCGAACGATCCCTACGTCACGCTGCGCGGCACGACACCGCGCGTGCGATGAATCATCTCCGCCCAGAAGTCCGGCATGCTCAAGCTTTTCATTGGCAACAAGAACTACTCCTCCTGGTCCATGCGGCCCTGGGTGCTGCTCAAGCAGGCCGGCATCCCGTTCGAGGAAGTGATGGTGCGCTTCGACTCCTTCGATGTCGATTCACAGTTCAAGCAGGCGCTGGCCGGATTCAGCCCCACCGGCAAGGTACCGGTCCTGGTCGACACCGCCGTGAACGGCGATCTCGCGATCTGGGACACGCTGGCCATAGCCGAGTACCTGGCCGAGAAACTTCCTGACCAACAGCTCTGGCCGCAAGCCTCGGCCGATCGCGCACAAGCCCGCAGTATTTGCGCCGAGATGCACGCCGGCTTCACCGCCTTGCGCAGCCACTGCCCGCAGAACATCGAAGCCTCACTGCCTGACGTTGGCGCCCTGATCTGGCGCGACAAACCGGCCGTGCGCGCCGACGTGGCGCGCCTGGTCGACATGTGGAGCGGCCTGCTCAAGCAGCATGGCGGCCCGTTGCTGTTTGGCCGCTTCACCATTGCCGATGCCTACTTCGCTCCGGTGTGCATGCGCCTCAAAACCTACGCGCTGCCGGTGCCGCCGCAGATTGCGGCCTATGTCGAGCAGGTCTGCGCACTGCCGGGCGTCAGAGCCTGGGTGGATGCGGCCTGCGCCGAGCACGACTTCCGCGACTTCGAAGAGCCCTACCGCCTGAAGCGCTGAACCCCTCGCGCTGTGTAAACTGCCGACCATGGAAATCTACATGGTGGGTGGTGCAGTACGTGATGCCTTGCTCGGCTTGCCGGTCAAGGACCACGACTGGGTGGTGGTGGGCGCCACGCCGGAGGACATGACAGCGCAGGGCTTTGTGCCGGTGGGCAAGGATTTCCCCGTTTTTCTGCACCCCGAGACCAAGCAGGAGTACGCGCTGGCGCGCACCGAGCGCAAGACGGCGCGCGGCTATCGCGGCTTTGCCATCCACACCTCGCCCGAGGTGACGCTGGAGGAAGACCTGGCGCGGCGCGACCTCACCATCAACGCCATCGCCGTTCACAGCAGCCAGACGCGACCTGACGGCAGCTTTGACCTCACCCACCTCACCGACCCCTACAACGGCCGGCAGGATGTGGCTGACAAGGTTTTCCGTCACGTCACCCCCGCCTTCCGCGAAGACCCCGTGCGCATCCTGCGCGTGGCCCGGCTCTCGGCCCGCTTCACCGACTTCACGATCGCGCCCGAGACCCTGACGCTGATGCGCCACATGGTGGAGGACGGCGAGGTCGACCACCTGGTGGCCGAACGCGTCTGGCAGGAACTCAGCCGCGGATTGATGGAAGCCCAGCCCTCGCGCATGTTCGATGTGTTGCGCGCTTGTGGCGCACTCAAACGCCTGCTGCCCGAGGTCGACCGCCTGTGGGGCGTGCCGCAGCCGGAACTGCATCACCCAGAGATCGACACTGGCGTGCACCTGATGATGGTGCTGAACATGGCCGCGCAATTGAGCGCGCCGCTGACCGTGCGCTTTGCCTGCCTAGGCCATGACCTCGGCAAGGGCACCACCGCGCCCGAGGTGCTGCCACGTCATATCGGCCACGAGGAACGCAGTGCGCACTTGCTCAAACGGCTGTGCGAACGCCTGCGCGTGCCGGTGGACTGCCGCGAACTGGCCGATGTGGTGGCGCGTGAGCACGGCAACATCCACCGCAGCGGCGACCTGGGGGCGGCGGCGCTGGTGCGCCTGCTGGAGCGCTGCGACGCCATCCGTAAGCCGCAACGTTTTGCCGAAGTGCTGCTGGCCTGCGAATGCGATGCGCGCGGCCGCCTGGGCAAGGACGAAAAACCCTACCCGCAGCGCGTGCGGCTGCAGCATGTGCTCGACAGCGTGCTGGCGCTGCAAACCCACACCATTGCCGAGCATGCACTGGCACAGGGGCTGGGCGGCAAGGAGATCGGCAACCTGATCCATGCGGCCCGGGTCGAGGCGGTGGCGGCCCATCTGCCGCCCTGAATGGCGCAGGCTCAGGGCACGCGCTGACCGGTCTTCGCATCAAACCAGTGCAGGTGGTCCGGATGCACTTGCAGCCCCACGGGATCGCCGGAGCGCAGCTGCACCTGCGGCAGGGTACGCACCGTCATGATCCCCGCCTGCGTCTTGACGACGACATAGGTATCGGACCCGGTAGGCTCCACCAGCATGACCTGCCCGCGCCAGGACGCGGCCTCGTTCAGGGTCACATGCTCCGGCCTGAAACCCAGCTGCAAGTCCTGGCTGGGCATCGGACACGCTAGCGGCAACTCGCCGCCGTCGATCGAGAAAGGGCCTTTCGCGCCAGCCGCCCGCCCGGCCACGACGTTCATGGTCGGCGAGCCGATGAACGTGGCCACGAAGGTATTGGCCGGGCGCAGGTAGATCTCGTCGGGCGTGCCCAGTTGCTGCAGGACGCCACCCTTGATCACGGCAATGCGGCTGCCCAGCGTCATGGCCTCGATCTGGTCATGGGTGACATAGACCGTGGTCGTGCCGCTTTCCTCATGCAGCCGCTTGATCTCCGCCCGCATCTCCACCCGCAGCTTGGCGTCGAGGTTGCTGAGCGGCTCGTCGAAAAGGAACAGCTGCGGATCACGCGCCAGGGCACGCCCCATGGCCACGCGCTGGCGCTGCCCGCCCGAGAGCTGGGAGGGGCGCCGGTCCAGCAGTTGTTCGATATGCAGCAGGCTGGCCACCTCCCGCACGCGCGCTTCGCGCTGCGCCTTGGGCATCTTGCGCATTTCGAGCGGAAAACCAATGTTGTCGGCCACCGTCATCGTGGGGTACAGCGCGTAGGTCTGGAACACCATGGCGATATCGCGCTGCGCGGGCGGCACGCCCACCACATCCCGCCCGTTGATGAGAATCTTGCCCGACGTCGGCTCTTCCAGTCCGGCGATGATGTTGAGCAGCGTCGACTTGCCGCAGCCCGACGGGCCGACCAGGATGAGGAACTCACCCGGCGCGACATCCATGTCGATGCTCTTGAGCACCTCGACGGCCTTGCTGCCCTTGCCGAAACTCTTGCTGATCCCCGCTATCTGCAATGACGCTGCCATGTGGTCCTTTGACTATCCCTTGACGGCGCCGGCGGTAAGGCCGCGCACAAAATACTGTCCGGCCAGGACGTAGATGATCATGGTGGGCAGCCCCGCAATCAGGGCGGCGGCCATGTCCACGTTATAGGCCTTCACGCTGCCCGATGTGTTGGCCATGTTGTTCAGACCGACGGTGATGGGCTTGCTGTCGGAGCCGCTGAACGCCACGCCGAACAGGAAATCGTTCCAGATGTTGGTGAACTGCCAGATGAGCGTGACCATGATGATCGGCACGGACATCGGCAACACCAGCCGCAGGAAAATCATCCAGAAGCCGGCGCCGTCCATGCGCGCCGCATCGATCAGTCCGCGCGGAATGCCCAGATAGTAGTTGCGGAAGAACAGGGTGGTGTTGGCCATGCCGGCCAGGCAGTGCACCAGCACCAGGCCGGCCACAGAACTGGACAGTCCGAGCCATCCCAGCACCTGGCTCATGGGCAACAGCACGACCTGAAACGGCATGAACACGCCAAACAGCATGAAGCCGAAGAGGACTTCACTGCCGCGGAATTTCCACAGGCTCAGCACATAGCCGTTGATGGCGCCCCAGGTGGTGGAGATCAGCACGGCCGGCACGGTCATCAGGACCGAGTTCCAGAAGAAGGGTTGCAGGCCGCGGCAATCCGCGCCGGTGCAGGCGGCGGACCAGGCCAGCCGCCAGGATTCAAAATTCAGCGAGGTCGGCAGGCTCAGAAGATTGCCTGCCCGGATCTGTGCGCCGTCCTTGAACGAGGTCACCAACATCACGTAGAGAGGCGCCAGGAAGAAAAGGGCCGCCCCGACGAGCACCAGGTAGAGAGCGGCACGGGGGAGATGCGCCACCGCCCGGGACATCCATCGCTTATCGGTCATGCGGCGATTTCCGGAGTTCACTGTACAGATAGGGCACGACGATGGCGGCAATGGTGGCGAGCATCATGGTGGCGCTGGCAGCACCCAGGCCGATCTGCCCACGGTTGAAACTCATCACGTACATGAAAGTGGCGGGCACATCCGTGGCGTAGCCGGGGCCGCCCGCCGTCAGGGCCATGACCAGGTCAAAATTCTTGATCGACAGGTGCGACAGCACCATGATGGTGGAAAATATCACCGGGCGCAGTTCCGGCAGGACGATGCGCCAGTAGATCAGGGGGAGGCTCGCGCCATCCATCTTCGCAGCCTTGATGACGCTGTCGTCGATGCCGCGCAGGCCGGCCAGAAAAAGCGCCATGGCAAAGCCCGCCGACTGCCAGATGCCGGCCAACACGATGCAGTAAATGGCCGTGTCGGTTTGGACCAGCCAGTCAAAGCGGAAGTTCGCCCAGCCGAGGTCCTGCACCAGCTTCTCCAGACCCAGGCTGGGATTGAGGATCCACTTCCATGCCGTGCCCGTCACGATGAACGACAAGGCCATCGGGTAGAGGTAGATGGTGCGCAGGGCGCCTTCCACCCGCACCTTCTGGTCCAGGAAGATGGCCAGCAGGATGCCGACCACCATGCTCCCCCCCACATACAGCACGCTGAAGATGCCGAGGTTTTCCAGCGCCACCCACCAGCGGTCCATCTGCCACAGGCGCATGTACTGCTCAAGCCCGATGAAGTCGTAGTTCGGCAGCATCCGCGAGTTGGTCAGCGACAGCACGCCGTTCCAGACCATGAAGCCGTAGATGAATGCGAACCCGAGCACAAAGCCCGGGGCCAGCACCAGCTTGGGCAGCATCGCCTCCAGGGTCCGCGTCATCGGCACAGGACCTCAACGACAGCCATGGGCAAGCTTATTTCGTTGCCGCCGCGGCAGCGATCTTTTGCATGGCATCGGCGACGCTCATGCGGTCGTCGTTCCAGAACTGGCTGACGGCATCCTGGATGGCGCCCGCCGTCGCCGGTCTCACCGCCATGCCGTGGGCAATCGAAGGCACCAGGCCGTTGGTCTTGGCGGTATCCACGAAGTCCTTGGCCGACAGCTTGCCGCAGTCGTCAAACTTGTCCATCTTCATATTTAGGCGCACCGGGATGGAGCCCTTGTTCAGGTTGAATACCTCCTGGAACTCGGGGCCCATGATGGCCGCGGCCAGGTCGTTCTGCGCTTTCTGCGCCGAAGTCGACTTGAGCTTGAACATCGCAAAGGAGTCCACATTGAAGGTATAGGCGTTGGCCGTGCCCGGGGCCGCGGCACACAGGAAATCCTTGCCCGGCACCTTTCCCGCCGCCACGAACTCGCCCTTGGCCCAGTCGCCCATGAACTGGAAGCCCGCCTTGCCCTGCATCACCATGGCAGTGGCCAGGTTCCAGTCCCGCCCGGGTGCCGCAGGGTCGGTGTAGCCCTTGATGCGGCGAAAGGTCTCAAGGGACTTCTTCATGGTGTCGCTGCCCATCGCCTTGGGGTCGAGCTTGACCAGCGCGTCGGTATAGAACTTCGGACCGCCGACACCGAGCACGACCGATTCAAACGTGGTGAAGTCCTGCCAGTTCTGCCCACCATGCGCCACCGCGATCAGTCCTGCGGCCTTGATCTTGTCGGCGGCGGTAAAGAACTCGTCGTAGTTCCTGGGCATGGCCGCAACGCCCGCCTTCTTCAGCACATCGGGGTTGGCCCACACCCAGTTGACGCGGTGCACGTTGACCGGCACGGCGATGTAATTGCCCTTGTACTTCATCACGTCAGCCACCACCTTGGGCAGCAGGCTGTCCCACTTCTCCGCTTTGGCCACCGGATCCAGGTTGGTCAGCACGCCCTCTTCGGCCCACTCCTGGAGGGCGGGGCCCTTGATCTGCGCCGCGGCCGGGGCATTGCCTGAGACCACACGGCTTTTGAGCACGGTCATGGCGGCATCACCACCACCGCCGGCCACGGCAAAGTCTTTCCAGGTATGGCCTTTGGCCTGCATGATCTTTTTGAGTTCGCCCACCGATTTGGCTTCGCCGCCAGAAGTCCACCAGTGCAGAACTTCCACTTCACCCGCATGAGCCGCCACACCGGCGACCGCCATCGCCACTGCCGCGGCAAAGTTAGAAAGCTTCAACATGACGTTTCCTTGGTTGCCCCCAGGGCGCAACGCCCGCAGGTGGTGTTGACGCAGCACGACTCCCTGCCATACCACTGCACCCACTGTTTCACCGATCATTCCTTGGGCGTCATGGGGATAACCCTAGTGCGGTATTGCACCGCATGCGCCCGCGGCTGCCCTACAGGGCCAGGGCCAGCGCACCAAAGTCGCCGACTTGCTCGCCCAGCCCGGCCGGCCACAACTCGAAACCCTGCGTCAGCGCGGGCAGCCGGCCGCCGATCTGGGCCCTCAGCCGGGGCAAGAGAAAGTCCTGGTGGTGCCAGAACACCCCGCCGCCGATGCTGATGCGCTCCAGGTCCAGTGTGACCACCAGGTTGTAGAGCGCGCGCCCCATCACCCGGCACAACTCGTCCAGGATGGCCGTGGCCGCGGCGTCGCCAGCCTCGGCGGCCGTGAACAAGGCCGCCGCATCCAGGTAACCCATGGAGCCAAAGCGACGTGGCAGGGCATTGCCGGCAACCAGGCCCTCCACATCACCGGTATTGCCACAACCGCACAGCGCGGGATCGCCATCGCTGACAAAGGTATGGCCAGCGTGCCCGGCATTGCCATGCTTGCCGTGCAGCACATGGCCGTCCACGCACACGCCGAACCCGATGCCGGTGCTCCATGTGACGTAGGCGCAGTTGGCCAGCGGCTGCCCGTCGACCTGCAGCGCGCCCCAGCGCCGCTCCGCATCCAGGGCTGCGATGGCATCGTTGGCCACCCGCACATTGACGAAGGTTTCACGCAACGGAGCTTCCAGCAGCGCCGTGGTCCAGTCGTTGGGCAGGCCGCGGGCCTGCCCGGCCAGCCCACCGCAGATGTTGGGAGCGGCCAGTTCCACCAGGCCATCGCGCAACACAAAGGGACCGCAGGACGAGACGCCCACCGCGGCCAGAGAACCGGGCGACTTCCCCGCCTGCACGCACGCCCGTTCGATCATGTGCCGGACCTGTTCGGCCAGGACGCCATGGTGCCCGACCTTGGCGGTCGGCGCGGTGAGGCTTGCGAGAACGCCACTTTCATCGATGACCTGGACGGCCACCTTGGTACCGCCGACATCCACGCAGACGACGGCCGCCAGACCCGGCGGCCAGTGAAATCCGGCTGGAAAAACTTGGTGCCTCGTGCGGCGATTCGGATCGGTCATGCGTCAGACTCCTTGCGGCCGCAGCAGGCCCTGGCCAGTCAACGCAACATTACCACTTCCGACGTGCCGCGGAAGGACCGCCTTACCGGCGCTGCGACTGCACCCAGCGTACGATATCGGCCGCCGAGCGCATGGCGCCGGCCTGGCGTGCCACCTCACGCCCACCCACAAAGAGCGCGAGCGTCGGGATGCTGCGGATGTTGAAACGCGCTGCCAGGTTTTGCGCTTCTTCGGTATTGACCTTGGCCACCCGCACCTGGGGTTCCAACTGGCCCGCGGCCTGTTCGTAAGCCGGCGCCATCATGCGGCACGGGCCACACCAGGGCGCCCAGAAGTCCACCAGCACCGGAATCTCGTTGCGGCCGATATGGCGCTCAAAGGAGGCCTCGTCCAGTTCAAGCGGGTGCGCCGTGAACAGCGGCTGGTGGCACTTGCCGCAATCGGGCGCGCTGCCCAGATCAGCAACCTGAACCCGGTTGGTGGTGTGGCAGTGCGGACAAACAATGTGGCGCGAATCGCTCATGACAGACCCTTTCTGCTGCTCAGAATGGGGGCAACATGCCGGAGTTCAAGAGTCAGATCAACTTCGACACCGCACTCGCCACCAGACTCAGGATGATGGTGGTGGTCAGCGGCAGGAAGAACTCGCGCCCGAAGAGCGTGAAGCGCAGGTCGCCCGGCAGGCGGCCAAAGCCGAGTTTCTTGAACAAGGGCGTGAAGGCGTTGACGAGCATCAGCGCGAAAAAGATAACGAGCAGCCAGCGCCACATAGTGAGTTTCCGTTCAGATTCAGAGCGTGTGGCTGCGGTCGCCGGCCGCGAACCCAATCGCGTCCCACGGCTCGCCCTTGCACAGGCCGACCACCTTGAACAGTTCGCCCATTTCGTGCTCCATGATGAGCTTGTTGGCATGGGTGCGTTCAGCCAGATCAGCCTGCTCCATCAGCAGCGGCAGGCCGCAGTTGAGCAGAAAGCGCGCCTGCGAGCAGTAGCCCAGCACCTCCAGCCCGGCCTCCTGCGCCGCCAATGCCACGCCTGTGAAGTTGACATGCGCGGTGATGTCTTTCAGGCCCACATCGCTCAAGGGATCGGGGTCGGCCTGGTGGGCACGGTGGCACATCACGGTGCCCATGTGGCGCTGCGGGTGGTAGTACTCGGCTTCAGGAAAACCGTAGTCGATGAAAAAGGCCGCCCCCTGCGTCAAATGGTCGGCCAACGTGCGCATGAAGGCTTCGGCCTGGGGGTGGATTTCGGTCAGGTAGTCGTGCGGGCCGTCGATCTCCACCGGCGGGCGCAGATCGGTCACGCGGTCCTGCCAGACAAAGCGTGTCGCGTCCGCCGCATCGCGCGCGACGCCGCGCTCGTGCCAGACACCCTGGATGCGCGCCAGCAGCTTGACCGGCATGGCATCGAGCACCTCGTTGCCGACCACCACGCCCTGCATGACGACCGGTAGCTCACTGACCCAGCGCACCTTGTCGCCAAACTTCTGCAGCGTCTGCTGCTGGCGCGCGCGCAGGGCGCCCGAGAGATCAACGATGGTGTAGCGATCGACCTGCTCGCCCAAAGCGTCCAGCAGCTGCAGCGCCAGCGCGCCGGAACCGGCGCCGAATTCCCAGACCTCGGCCGTCTGCGTCTGCTCCAGCGCTTGCATCACCTGCACCGCCAGGGCACGGCCGAACAGCGGCGTGATCTCCGGCGCGGTGGCAAAGTCGCTGCCCGAGGCCGGCATCAGCCCGAGCTTGCGCAAATCGTTGGCGTAATAGCCCAGCCCCGGGGTGTAGAGCGCCAGGGCCATGAATTCGTCAAAACCCAGCCAGCCGCCCGCGGCCTGAATGGCTTGCGTAATGCGAAAAGCGAGGGGGGTCGTTAAACTGTCGGGTGTTGTCATCACCCGTCCATTGTCCCCGAATGTCTTCCTCCTCCCCTGCGCGCACGGTTCTCATCACCGGCTCGGCCAAACGGCTGGGCCGCGAGATCGCGCTCCTGCTCGCCCGCGCGGGCTGGCAGGTGGCGGTGCACTATCGGGGCTCAGCTGACGACGCTATCAAAACAGTAGCTGATTGTGAGCAGCTGGCAAGCTCTGCCGCCGCTTTTGACGCCGACCTGTCGGACGAGGCTGCCGTGCGCGCGCTGCTGCCGCGCGTGGTGCAACACTTCGGCCAGGTTGATGCGGTGGTCAACAGCGCGGCAATTTTCGAGCACGACAGCGCCCAGAGCTTCAGCTTTGCCAGTCTGGAAAAGCACATGCGGACCAATACCGGCGCCGCCATCCTGCTGGCGCAGGCCCTGCACTCGCATGTGCAGCAGCGCGCCGGCGATGGTGTGGTGGTCAACCTGCTGGACCAGAAACTCTGGAACCAGAACCCGGATTTCATCAGCTACACGCTGTCCAAAGCCGCGCTGGAAGCGGCCAACACCATGCTGGCCATCGCCCTGGCCCCGGCCGTGCGGGTGGTGGGCGTGGCGCCGGGCCTCACGCTCACCAGCCACATGCTGACGCCAGAGAAGTTCGAAGCGCTGCACCAGCTCTCGCCGCTGGGGCGCTCCTCCACAGCAGAAGATGTCGCGGGTGCCGTGAAATTTGCGCTGGAGAACCAGTCGATCACCGGCACCACGCTGCTGGTCGATGGCGGCCAGCACCTGATGAAGTTCGAGCGTGACTTTTCCATGATGTGAGCGCCAGCGCGCTGCGTCCTTTTTATTTTTTCACCATGTCCAACACCCAGGGTATCCAGATCCTTACGCTCACGGGCTTGTGCTTTGACGCCAACCTGGGGATTCTTGAGCATGAGAAAACCGCGCCGCAGCCGATCCAGGTCGATGCCGAACTCAACCTCGGTGCCCAGCCCCTGCTGCCGCATGACGACGACATCAACCATGTGCTGGACTACCGCAAGGTGCGCCAGATCATCATTACCGAATGCACGGCCGAGCATGTGAACCTGCTGGAAACGCTGATCGGCAAGCTGGCCAACCGCCTGCTGCAACTGCCCGGCGTGCTGGGCGTGCGCGTGAAGATCGTGAAGCTGGAAATATTTGACGACTGCGAAGTGGCGATTCGCGCCGAAACCGGTCAGTGGTAACAGGAAAGAATGTATGAGTGCCCAATGGATTGACAACGAACCGGTTCCCGCCGCAAAGGAACTGAAGATCGAGCGCGAAACCCACAAGCTTGAGAAACGCCTGTGCCGTCAGGTCGGCCAAGCCATCGTCGACTACAACATGATCGAGGAAGGCGACCGCGTCATGGTCTGCCTGTCAGGCGGCAAGGACAGCTATGCCATGCTCGACATCCTGCTCAAACTCAAGGCGCGGGCACCGATCAACTTCGAGCTGATCGGCGTCAACCTGGACCAGAAGCAGCCCGGTTTTCCCGCCCACATCCTGCCCGAATACCTGACGAAGCTCGGCGTGCCCTTTCACATCGAGAACCAGGACACCTACTCTATCGTCAAGGACAAGATCGCCGAAGGCAAGACCATGTGCAGCCTGTGCAGCCGGCTGCGCCGCGGCATTCTGTACCGTGTGGCGCGTGAGCTCAAGTGCAACAAGCTGGCGCTGGGCCACCACCGCGACGACATGCTGCAGACCTTCTTCCTCAACATGTTCTTCGGCGGCAAGTTGAAGGGCATGCCCCCGAAGCTCACCAGCGACAACGGCGAGTTCATCGTCATCCGCCCGCTGGCCAATGTGGCCGAGAAAGACCTGATCCGCTGGGCCGAGCACCGCCAGTTCCCCATCATTCCCTGCACGCTGTGCGGCAGCCAGGAAAACCTGCAACGCGTGCAGATCGGCAACATGCTGCGCGAGTGGGACAAGAAATTTCCGGGCCGCCTGGAGACCATGTTCACCGCGCTGCAAAACGTGGTGCCCTCGCACCTGATGGATGCGCGATTGCACGACTTCAAGAACCTCAAGGTCACCGGCGTGCCGGATGAAAACGGCGACATCGTTTTCGATGAAGAAGAGTTCAGCCCACCCGCCCTGCCCGGTTTGCAGGTCGTCTCCATGTAAGCCTGGGCCGACACATGAAAGCCCTGCTTGCCGCACTCACCCTGACACTGACGCTGCTGGCGGGTTGCTCCAGCGTGCGGCTGGTGGACTCGCAGGTGCAAGCCATCTCCACCCTGCCAGCCGGCGACAGCATCCCGCCAGGTGCGCGCTTTCGCTTTGAACGGCTGCCATCGCAAGCCATGCAAGTCGGGGCCGAGCGGGTGGAAGCGATGGCGCAAGCCGCGCTGGAACGCGTGGGGCTGGTGCGTGACGATGCGCAAGCGCGCTACAGCGTGCTGCTGGGCGTGAACATCCACTCCTACCTGGTTGATGCCGCCGGCCGCCCGATGAACAGCCCCTGGGGACCGGGTTACGGCCAGATCATGATCGGAACCGGCGGCTCGATGTTCGGCTGGGGCATGGGCTTTCCGCCTTCCACGCTGTACCGGCGCGAGGTCAGCCTGCTGCTGCGTGATTTGCGCAGCGGCCAGGTGGTGTATGAAACCCGCGCTGCCAACGACAACCCCTGGAACGACACCAACACGGTGCTGGCCGCGATGTTCGAGGCCGCCTTGCGCGATTTTCCGCACCCGCCCGCCGGGATACATCAGGTCAATATCGAAATTCCCCGTTAAGCTCAGAAGCCTCATGGAAGCGACCCGCATCATTGCCATCCGCCACGGCGAAACTGCCTGGAATGCCGACACCCGCATCCAGGGCCACATCGACATCCCGCTCAGCGATACCGGCCGCTGGCAGGCGGCACGCCTGGCCCAGGCCCTGGCCGCCGAGCCGGTTCACACCATCTACAGCAGCGACCTGTCACGGGCGTTCGAGACCGCGCGTGCCATCAGCCAGCAGCACCCGGAGTTGGCCGGCCGACCTCCGCAGCAGATGCCGATACTGCGCGAACGCTGCTTTGGCGTGTTGCAGGGCAAGACCTGGGCCGAAATCGACACCCACTGGCCCGACCTGGCGCTGCGCTGGCGGCAGCGCGACATCGACTTCGCCCCCGAAGGCGGCGAAACCCTGGTGCAACTGCAGCAGCGCGTGCGCGAGGCCGTCCACGGCATCGCGGCCCGCCACGTCGGCGAACAGATCGTGCTGGTCGCCCATGGCGGCGTGCTGGACGCGCTCTACCGCCTTGCCACCGGACAGGACCTGCGGGCGCCGCGCACCTGGCAGCTGGGCAACACCGCCATCAACCGCCTGCTGTGGACGCCCGAGAGCCTGACCCTGGTGGGCTGGGCCGACACGCGCCACCTGGAAAACGACACGCTCGATGAAACCACCACTTGAGGCAGAGCGCCACAAGCACTGGGCGACCGTGGGGGCTGACTCTCTGGCCGCGCTGATCGGCCAAGGTGTCGACGCCATCGATACCCCCGCGCTGGTGGTGGACCTCGACGCCATGGCGCGCAACCTCTCACGCATGGTGGCGTTTGCGAAAGAGAAAAACGTCAGACTGCGGCCGCACGCCAAGATGCACAAGAGCGCGGCCTTGGCGCAGCGGCAGATACAGGCCGGCGCGGTGGGCGTGTGCGTGCAAAAAACGGCCGAAGCCGAGGCCCTGGCCGCCGGGGGCGTGAACGACATCTTTATTTCCAACGAGGTCATCGCCCCGCACAAGCTGCAGCGCGTGGCGGCACTGGCGCACACGCTCCAGTCACGTGACGGCCGGCTGGCAATCGCGGTCGACAGCCTGCACGGGGTGCAAGCGCTGGCGCAGGCCATCGGCCCCGCCGCAGAGAACCTGATCGATGTGTTCATCGAACTCGATGTCGGCCATGGCCGCTGCGGCGTCACCACGCCAGACGCAGCGCTCGCCCTGGCGCGCGCGATCCAGCCGCATCCGGCCCTGCGCTTCGCCGGCTTGCAGGCCTACCACGGCCGGGCCCAGCATCTGCGCCGCGTGCAGGAGCGGCACGCGGCATTTGCCAGCGTGTTGCGCATCGTGCAAAACACCTGCGCCCAGCTCGAAGCCGCCGGTTTGCCTGCGCCCTTGGTGACCGGCGCCGGCAGCGGCACCTTTGGCCTGGAAGCCAACAGCGGCGTTTATGGCGAGCTGCAGGCGGGCTCCTTTTTGTTCATGGATGCCGACTACGCGCGCAACGAAGCCGACCCGGCGCAACCCGCTTTCGAGCACGCGCTGTTCGTCAAGACCCAGGTCATGAGTGTGTGCGCCACGCACGCCGTGTGTGATGCCGGCCACAAGAGCCACGCCATCGACTCCGGCTTGCCGCGCGTGCAGGGCGGCAGCTTGGAATACTTCAACGGGGGTGACGAGCACGGCATCCTGCGGGGCGAGAAACTGCCGGCCATCGGCGATGTGCTCTGGCTCATCCCCGGCCACTGCGACCCGACTGTCAACCTGCACGACGTGATGATCGGCGTGCGCGGTGGCCTTGCGCAAGGTGTGGTGGCGCAACTGATCGCCGTCGACGCCCGGGGTGCACTGAGCTAGCCTTTAGCGTTTTTCCTGCGCCTTGCGTTTTTCCATGAAGTCATTCATGCGCAGTTGCACCACCTTGAGTTCAGCCATCAACCCCGCTACCTGACGGTCGATGGCTTCGGGGTCAGGCGCCCCCTGCGCCTTGAGCACCTGTAGCTGCATCATCTCCGTAAAGACCAGGTTGGTCTGCTTCAAGTCAGCCAGCCAGGGCTGCATCGGGTCCGTCGCCGGCAAACTCAAAGGGGCCAGCGCCTCACCCACCGCGCGATAGGCCGGGATGTGGCGCTGCGCCATGGCCTCGACCAGTTGCGCCTCGGTCATCTGCCCGTCCTTCGACGCTTGGGCGTCTTTCTCCAGCGCCTGTTCGGCGGCCTGCATCTGCGGCAGTATGCGCAGCAGGGTCGTCTGCGTCGCAAACAACTGGCGGTGATTGATGGGCGGCGCCGGTGTGCTCAGCACCAGTGCCAGCACCACCGCCGCGGCCAGCGACACGGCCAGCCCCTGGCGCCGGCGGCGCTGCCCGCTGGTGGCACCTTCGTTGATCTGCTCGACCAGCAACCAGGCCAGCAGCGCACCCGCGAGCAGGCCACCCACATGGGCCGCGTTGTCGATGCCCTGCTTGCCAAAGCCCTGCGCCAGCGCATAGATGATGAAGCTACCCTGGCTGGTCAGCAGATGCTTGGATTTCAGCACCGCCATGTGCTCGCGCTGGCGCCAGGCCGCAACGACCACGGCCGCCAGCACGCCGAAGACGGCCCCTGAGGCCCCGACCGATACCGCTTGCTGTGACGAGAAATGCAGGCTCAAGGCGCTGCCTGCCAGCGCCGAACCGAGATAGATCAACAGGAACTGCCCGTTGCCAAACCAGCGGCACACCTGGCGTCCCGACGCCCACAGCGCGTACATGTTGAGCGCGATGTGCAGCCAACCGCCATGCAGGAAGGTGGCGGTGAGCAGGCGCCAGTACTCGGCCTCCTGGATCACGGCAGAGGCCGAGTTGGCACCCCAGCCAAACAGTTGCGCCGGCGTCGGGTTGGCGGCGCTCAGACCATCCAGAAGATTGAGCAGCCACACGCCGAGATTGAGCGCCACCACCAGGTACAAAGCCCAGGGCACAGGCGTCAGCGCGCTCAGACGCTGTTCGATGGCCGCCGCCTCGCGTGCCTGCTGCACGCTGGGGGCCTCACCCAGACCGGCCAGCGTGCGCTCTTGCGCCAGGCGCGCATGGATCGCCGCCAGGGCCGCCTGCCGGTCAGCGGGTTTGAGCAGGTAGAGCTTGATGCGGGGCACCGAGGGCTTGCGCCAAGTCCAGAAACTGCGCTTTTTCGTGGACGCGGCATCGGTGCGTAACGGCAGCTGAAGCACCGCGCCGCCGGCGGTGTTGACCAGCACCGCGTCGTCGAGACGGCGCCAGGCCATCGGCTGCGCGAGCTGCGGTGACACGATACCCTGCGCGGTGACACTGAGCACCGGAAGGCGGTTGCGCGCCCGACGGATGGCCAGCCAGATGCCCGTCACGCAAGCCAGGATAAGCAGCGGCAGCACCAGGGTGCCCAAAGGCGTGCGCTGTGCTGCCGGCCCCTTAAGCACCCCCCAGAATGCAAAGCCCAGCATGAGGGCCAGGAGGCCGAGCAGAAAAGCAATCAGCCAGCTCGCGCCACTCTTGCGCGGCACAAAGTGCCTGACCTCGTCCGGCGGCAACAGCGGCACAGTGTCCTGAAAATCCATGTTTCTCCCTGCGATTCGGCAAGCGTTTGATTTTGCTGGGCATCATGCCAGATGGTCAGGCCTGATGCCCGGCAAGACGGTCAGGTGCTGCTACCGGCCACCGCTTGCATCAAGCAAGGGCGCCGCCAGCCTGGCTTCATCGCGCGGCCAGGCGCGGGTCGTGCGTCACCACCACGAAAGACGTGCCGCGTTCGGCGTGCATGCGCCGCAGCAGGACAAACACCTCGTCGGACGACGCGGTATCCAGATTACCGGTCGGCTCGTCGGCCAGCACCAGCGCCGGCAGCAGATGATGGAACTGGAACACAAAGCCCAGCGTGCTGCGCCGGCGCAGCGTCAGACCGGCATCGTCCAGCCCCTGCACTTCCTCGCCCTGCGGGTACGCAACGTCGCTCAATCGTCGCTGACCTCGACCCGCCTCTCCGAGCTGAACAGAATCCACCCCACCATGAAGCCGGCGGCAAACGATTGCCGACTTTTCACCAGCGGGCTGTCGACAAAGGTCGCGCCGTTCAGGTCGTCCCATTTCAGGAAGCCACCGACCCATAAGCGGTCATAGCGCTTGCTGAACGTCGTCATCACTTGCGCGCCGGAATAACCAGCCCCCGCGCTGTAGGCCGGACGCGTGGCCGTGGCGTATTGCGGCGCCACGTCGTAGAAGTACTGGTGGTAGCGCTGATCGGCGTAGAGCAGGCTGCCCACCAGCCCGAGGTTCCAGCCGCTTTGCTGCACATTGCGGAAATCCAGCGCGAGTTGGGGCTGGAACAGCCAGCCCTGCTGCTCGAAGCGGGAGAAATTGGTGGCGACCACCTTGCGCAGTGGCAGGCGCAAGTCGAGGTTGGTCGAGCGCCTATCGTCGTAGTACAGGTGCACGTTGAGCGAGGGGCCGATCTCCAGCGTGGGGTCGAGGTCGGGCATGCCCTTGCGCGCCACCGAGTCGCTGCTGCTGACCGGCACCGCACCATTCACGCTGAAATCCAGCTCGACCGGGCCCCGATGGAAGAACAGGGCACGCATGCGGTCACGGCTGATCTGCAAGACCTCGCCGTGGTACTGCAGGTAAGGCACCGGCAGCAAATACGAACGGCGTTCGTTCGAGCCGCGATAGAGGGGGAAGTCGATGGCGGCCACGCCGGCCCCCACTTCCCACAGCGGCTTGCGTTCTGCCTGCGCGGGCAACATGGTCAGCCCCAGCAGCAGGAGCACGGCCGACTTGATTGCTGCGCGCATTGACGGCATGAAAGTCATTCTAGGGTTTCTCCACTGGCCGCCAGTTTGGCGATGCGCCCGTCAATCAGTTCCACCGTGCGGTCGCAGCGCGCGGCCAGGCGCGGGTCGTGCGTCACCAGCACGAAAGACGTGCCGCGTTCGGCGTGCATGCGCCGCAACAGGACAAATACCTCGTCGGACGACGCGGTATCCAGATTGCCGGTCGGCTCATCCGCCAGCACCAGCGCCGGCGACATGACCAGCGCGCGCGCAATCGCCACCCGCTGCTGCATGCCGCCCGAGAGTTCCGAGGGCCGTTTGTCCATGGCGCGGCTCAGGCCGACGGCGGCCAGCAACTCACGCCCCTGTTGCTGGCGCTGCGCGCTCACGCGCCCTTCGGCCATCAGCACCGGCAGCGTCACGTTTTCCAGCGCACTGAAGGCCGGCAGCAGATGATGGAACTGGAACACGAAGCCCAGCGTGCTGCGCCGGCGCAGCGTCAGACCGGCATCGTCCAGCCCCTGGACTTCCTCGCCCTGCAGCAGGTAGCGGCCCGAGGTCATGCGCTCGAGCAGGCCAATGATGCCCAGCAGTGTGCTCTTGCCCGAGCCCGACGGCCCGATCAGTGCCATGAATTCGCCACGCGCCACGCGCAGGTCCACGCCATGCAGCACCTCGGCCTCGTTGGGCAGGCCAAGGTTGTAGCTCTTGCGCACGTTGTCGAGCTCGATCAGGGACGTCGAAGATGCCATGTCAAACACCCATTCTCGACAAACGCGACCCGCCATGCAAGAAGGGATCTAAGCGGGAAACGCCGCGGAACCGGCTTCGCCGGGCCGCTGGCGTTGCCCCCTGAGGGGGGATGAGGCTACACACAGTGAGCAAGCAACGGGGGGGAGTCATATTCTTATGGCTTGTGCCGGGTCCATGGCGGCGGCGCGCCGTGCCGGCGCAATGGCCGCCAGCACACCGCAAATGGTGGCGATGGCCGCCACCTGCAAGGCGGTGGCCAAGGGCAGCGTGATGGAAAAAAGCGGCAGGCCATCCGAGCCGCGCACGAAATGCGTGAACAACCAGATCAGAATCACCGCCAGCACAATGCCCAGCAACGAGCCAAGCGCCCCCACCACCGCCCCCTGCACCAGGAACACGCGCAGCACCTGGCCGCGCGTGGCCCCCATGGCGCGCAGGATGCCGATCTCGCGGCGCTTTTGCACCACCGACACCACCAGCACGCTGGCAATGCCCAGCACCACCACCACCAGCACCACGCCACGGATCAAGGCCGTGCTGACTGACTGGGCATTGAGCGCCGACACCAGCTGGGCATTGTTCTCCTGCCAGCTCTCGATCTTGTAGGGAAACTGCCGGCGCAGTTCCTGCGTCAGTTCCTGAGCAGTCCAGACATTTTTGAGGGCCAGGTCCAGCCCCGTGGCCCCGCCCGGCAAACCCAGCAGGCTTTGCGCGGCGCGCAAAGGCACGATGACGGTGCGACGATTCAAATCCTTGACGCCCAGATCCACCAGGGCCGTGACGCGCACCGAGTCGCTGACCGAGTTGCTGGCCGTGCCGGTCTGCAGTGTCAGGCGGTCGCCCACGCGCACCCCCAGGTCGCTTGCCAGGTCCCGGCCGATGATGGCCTCCCCCGGCGCGAGCCGGGCCGTGCCGCTGACCACCTTGCTGCGCAGGCCGACGATGCGGTCGTAACGGTCAAGATCCACCCCCATCAGCGCGATGGCCTGGGTCGCTTCGCCGCGCAGGGCCAGGCCGCTGCCCGACACCAGGGGCGACACGGCCGCAATGTTGTCATGGCGCTCCAACAAGGGCAGCAGCGCCTGCCAGTTGGCCACCGAGCGCAGGCGCTGCGCGCGCGGCTGGGTCTCGGTCAGGGTGGCGGTGCCCAGCGCCGGCAGGCGCGCCGGAATGACCACGTCATCCAGCGCCCGCAAGGTGATATGGGCTTGGGCACCGAGCGTCTTGGCCAGGGTGTTGCTCTGCAGCCCATTGATCAGGGCCGAGATGTAGGCGATCACCGCCACGCCGGCGGCCACGCCGACAATGATGAGCAGGGTCTGCATGCGTCCCTCGCGCAAAAAGCGCAGGGCCACTCGCAACTCGAAACCAAACCAGGCGGTCATGGCGGCGACAGGGTCAGCGCCCCATGGCGTTGGTCAGCGCCGAGCCGGCATCCTCGCGCCGCGCACCCGCGACCGCCGCCATACCGGGCTGCCAGGCCGTCGCATTGGGCTGTACCCGCGCGCCGGCGCGGACCTTGCTGTCAAGCAGCACCACATCACCCTCGTGCAAACCCTCGGTCACCTCGACCGCCTCCAGCGTGCGCAGCCCCAGCCGGATGCGGCGTTCCTGCGCCTGCCCCGCGATGGCCACCAGCACCGTCGCCGTGTCAGACGCCGCATTGCGCAGCGCCGCCAGCGGCAAAGCCAGCGCGCGCTCACGCCGTGCGGTTTCCACCTCGACCGACAGCGTCATGTCCTCGCGCAGATAAGCGGGGGCCTGCTGTTCCAGTGCAAACTTGACCTCGATGGCGCCGCGCTGGGGATCGACCACCGGCGCAATCGACAGCACACGGGCGGCAAAGCGCTGGCCGGCAAACGCATCGGCCACCACCGTGGCCTTCTGCTCCGGCTGCAACTGGTCCAGAAAACGCTCGTCGACCTGGGCGCTGAGTTGTGTCGGACCCGCCAACGCCAAGCTCAGCAAGGCCTTGCCCGGCTGCACGATCTGACCGGGCTCGACCTGGCGCGATAGCACGCGGGCGTCCGCCGGCGCCACAGATCGGAAGGGCGTCGTGTA
>OFPB01000061.1_pt1 | contig 18227 bp, 19 predicted proteins | sample 1542511 | NCBI WGS metagenome assembly OFPB01 (sample SAMN05503970, study PRJEB24370) | sediment metagenome | isolation source: lake sediment | place: USA: Lake Hill lake, St. Paul Island, Alaska | collected 2013
CCACCGAGATCTACACTCTTTCCCTACACGACGCTCTTCCGATCTTTTCTGGAGTCGAAATGCCGACAGCGCGGGCGGCCTGCAATGTCCGCTGTTTGTCGAGCACCATTTCCATAGCAGTCCGCGTTGGCGTGATTGGCTGCACCAGTCCAAGACTGGCGCGATTTGCCTCCAGCCAGGTCAGGTTGGCCTCGGACACCGCTATCAGGCAGCATGGGCCAAGTTCCTCGCCTAGACTGCGAATGGCGTTTATCAGTTCCGGGCTGCGCGGTGGGCCGACCACCCGTTTGCGCCAAAGGTAACGCGAAGAAAGGCCAATCGCATCCGGATCATGCGAGATGCCCAGTACCGGCACACCGGCGCGCACGGCGGCCATCACCGCCGGACCATAAGCCGCCCAGGGCCAGGCCGCGTTGTCCCAGTGCAGCGCCGCACGCACCAGTTCTTCGTTTGCCTCGCGCGCCAGCCCGGCCGTGCTGTGGCCCTGCTCGGCCATTTCCAGCGCCAATGCTGCGAGTTCGCCGCGCGCGGCCAGTGCCTGTACCACGGTCTGATGGATGCGCTGGTGATCGGGGGCGTCATGCTGTTCGCCCAGCAGAAGGGCATCGGCCGGCAGCAGGGTGTCCAGTCGTTGTTGCGTGGCCACCGGGTCATGCGCAGGCGGCAGGGCGCAGCCCGTCAAGGTTGTCGTGATGACGGCGGCCAGCGTGCGGCGCAGTGTGACAGAGAGGGGGCTGGGCATCGGGCGATACTACGCGGTCCTGACTGGTTTTACATGCGCTTGAATTTTTTCCTCCGCGTCACCCTGACCCTGTTGCTGGCACTGCTGGCCGCTGCCCTGTGTGTCTGGCTGGCCACGCCGCTGCCCTGGATGATCGGCCCCTTGCTGGCCACTGCGGCCGCCACGATTTTGCGCACCCGCACCGAGAGCTGGACGCCACTGCGCAATGCCGGGCAGTGCACCATTGGCGTGGCCCTGGGCCTGTATTTCACACCGCAGGTCACGGCGCTGGTGATCAGCCTGTGGTGGGCCATCGGCTTGGGCATTGTCTGGGCCCTGGGCCTGGGCTGGCTGTTCGGCGCCTGGCTGCACCGGCTGCATGGGCCGCGCATGGGGTTGTCCCGGGCCACGACCTGGTTTGCCGGCGCCATTGGTGGCGCCTCGGAAATGACCCTGCTGGCCGAGCGCGCGGGCGGGCAAACCGACTTGGTGGCGGCGGCGCACAGCACGCGCCTGATGGTGGTGACGGTGTTGATTCCCTTTGGCATGCAGTTCAGCGGCTTGCACGGGCTCGACCTGCTGGCCAGCGGCGCGCGCGAGGTGAACTGGCCGGGCTTGGCGCTGCTGGGCCTGTTGGCGTCGGCTGGCGCCTGGGTGATGGCGCGCCTCGACCGTGCCAACCCCTGGTTCATGGGCGCGCTGGTGGTGGCCATGTTGCTCACCATGTCGAGCATCGAGCTCTCGGCCATGCCCCGGTGGCTCTCCAATGCGGCGCAACTGGTGATCGGTGTCAGTCTGGGGGTGCGTTTCACGCCGGCATTCGTGCATACCGCACCGCGTTGGCTGGCTTCGGCGGCCTGGGGTTCGCTGATGATGATTGGCTTGTGTGCCGGTTTTGCGCTGCTGTTGGCTTGGGGCACGGGCCTGCATCCGGCCACGCTGGTATTGGCTACCGCACCGGGCGGCATTGCCGAGATGTCCATCACCGCCAAGGTGCTGCAACTGGGCGCCCCGGTGGTGACGGCGTTTCAGGTCTGTCGGCTGGTGACGGTGCTTGTGCTGGTGGAGCCGCTGTACCGGCGGCTGTACGAAACTTAGTGAACGCTCACCGGGTTTTGCGCCAGTTCGGCGTACTGCTCCAGCGTGTCTTCCACTTCTTCCTGCGTCGGGGTGTTTTGCTGCCAGGCGGCAATGCGCTGGTGGAACAACTCGGCCCACGAGCCGTCCAGATAAACCTCTTTGCCGGAGCGCTTGTCGACAATCTCGAAGCCGTGGCGCACCAGCGCGGGAGCGGCTGCGGCGTCGGCCTCATGCTTCGATGCGCCCGCCGGTGCCTGCATGTCTTCCACGAAGGCCTGCATGTGCGTCACGGAATAAGTCTCGGAGTCGTAAAGCGTATGCATGGTGTGATTATCCCTTCAACATCTCTTGTCTGCAGATGATTGCACGAAAGACAATTTCAAGGGGCCGATGAGCTTGAGATGCATCAAGGGAGTTCGCTGCTGCGCCACAGCTGGTCGATGAAGTCACCGTTGTTCTGCGTCAGGCGGATGCGTGCCGGCAGGTAGCCCAGCGCCGGTGCCAGCCACAGCTCGACCGTGAGGTCGTAGGTCTGGCGCGGTGGCCGGGTGAGCTTGATCGTGGCTTGGTCGCCGCCGGGCAGGTGCAGCAGCTCGGGCCCGCCCACCGTGAAACGCCAGCTGTCGGCATCACGCGCGCCCACGGCCTGCATTTCGATGGCGCTGCCCGGCGGGTAGCGCTCGGGTTCGCCGGCCAGCAGACTGGCGAGTTGCACAAAAATGCTCAACTGGTCCTGCGCGCCGGGCTGCAGCGGCACCTCGGGGGTGTTGGCGCTGAAGATCACCTTGCCTTTGTCGCGTTCGAAATGCGCCGCCACCTCGCTGCGCACCTTGTCGGAAAAGCGTTTGGGCTCCAGGCCGTCGGCGGTGATGCGCCCGGTGCTGGTCTGCACCCGTGAACCCAGCAGGAAGGCGCCCACTTCCAGCCGCGCCTCGTAGGCACTGCCATCGTGCTTCCACAGCAGTTCGGCGCGCGCGCTGTAGGTCAGGTTGCTGACCTCGCCGGTGATGTTGTACTTCAGGCGCAGCGAGCCGGGTAGGGCGGGGGATGACGGGCGTGCCGTTTCCGCCGGCGCTGCGGGTTCTGGGGTGGATTCCGTGGCGGGCTGCGCGGGCATGGTCGAAACATCGGTCGCTGGCACAGTCGCGTCAAGCGCGGCAGTCGCCAATGCCGGGGCGTCTGGGGTGGGCGCTGCAGGTTCGACGACCGGTGTCGGCGCCGGGCGTCGTGGGGGCCGGGGCTTCTTGCGCGGTGCCGGGGGCGCAGTTTCGATCGCGGCCGGCTTCTCGGGCGCCGCGGTGATGGTGCGGGTGATGAAGGGAGCGCTGCTGGGGGGCGCCGAAACAGGCAGATTGAGCGTCGCCACCTGCAGGATGAGCAGATGCGCTGCAATGACGGCGGCACTCACCAGCAGCAAGGGCCGCAGGGGAAGGGTGGGCTTGAAGCCAGGGGGTGCCGTTGCCATGAGGTAAATTAGAGCGTATGCGTCTCGTTGGGTTCAATGAGTCTAACAAGACGCCAGCAACAGAAAGAACACCCCTCACATGAAACTGGCCACCTACAAAGACGGCTCGCGCGACGGACAACTCGTGGTCGTGTCGCGCGACTTGGGCACGGCGCATTACGCGACCGGCATCGCCAACCATCTGCAGCAGGTACTGGACGACTGGAACTTCCTCTCGCCGCAGCTGCAGGATATCTACGACATGCTGAACCACGGCAAGGCGCGCCATGCCTTTGCGTTCGACCCCCACATGTGCATGGCGCCGCTGCCGCGCGCCTACCAATGGGCCGATGGCTCGGCCTACATCAACCATGTGGAGCTGGTGCGCCTGGCGCGCAACGCCGAAGTGCCCGCCAACTACTACACCGAACCGCTGATGTACCAGGGCGGCAGTGACGACTTCCTCGGCCCCTGCGATGACGTGGTGTGCGTGAGCGAGGCGCACGGCATCGACTTCGAGGCCGAGGTGGCGGTCATCACCGGCGATGTGCCGATGGGGAGCACGCCGGAGCAAGCTTTAGAGGGCATTCGCCTGGTGATGCTGGCCAACGACGTGAGCTTGCGCCATTTGATTCCCGACGAGCTGGCCAAGAACTTCGGCTTTTTGCAGAGCAAGCCGGCCACGGCCTTCAGTCCGGTGGCCGTCACGCTGGATGAGTTTGGCGACGTGTGGGACAAGGGTCGCCTGAGCCTGACCCTCCAGAGCGCCTGGAACGGCCGCACGGTTGGCCTGTGCGATGCCGGCGAGGAGATGACCTTCCACTTCGGTCAGCTCATCGCGCACTTGAGCCGCACGCGCAACGTGCGCGCCGGCGCCATCATCGGCTCGGGCACGGTGAGCAACCGCGCCACCGGGGTGAAGGGCAAGCAGGAGTGGACCAAGGGCTACAGCTGCATCGCCGAAAAGCGCGCCATCGAGACCATTCAGGACGGCAAGCCGGCCACCGACTACATGAAGTTTGGCGACACCATCCGCATCGAGATGAAGGGACGTGACGGCCAGTCGGTCTTTGGCGCCATCGACCAGAAGATCGTGCCGCTGGTGAAATAAAAAAGCGGGCGGGTTTTGCAACCCGGCCCGCCGTGCTCCGGGCTTTCCCCGGGGGCCGAAACAGATGCGCTCAGATGCCTTGCATCTTGTCGTGTTTCAGGAAGTACTGCTTGGCCAGCACCACCAGCTGTGCGTCGCTCGGATGGTCGCTGGTGATGACGCCGACGATGGCCTTGTCGATGTCCTTGTCATGGTGTTGGCAGTGGGCGCGGAACTCGTCCTTGGCCTGGGCCGGACCGGTTACCAGGATTTCATGCACGCCCTTGAGGGCTTCGGCCACGGAGTGGTAGAAGCTTTCATCGTGCGAAGCATGACCGCCTTGCGCCGAATGGTGGCCACTGGCGCTGTCGCCCCGACCATGCATGCCCTGGTGTGAGCCGACATGGCCGCCGGTGGCCTTGTGGTGGCTGCGTGACTTGATTTTCTGCGCCTCAATGTGTTCGCGGTCGAACATGATGACGTGGGCTTCGGAACGGTCGAGCCAGACGATGGCGTGAAAAGTAGACATGAATTTTCCTTGTGAGTGGTTTGAATAGGTGATGCGGTTCAGGCGCCGGCCGGCTTGTGCAAGAGTTCGAACTTGCCCTGGCAGGCAATGCAGCGCAGCGTTTCAGGCGCGGCATGCAGGCGTGCAACGGGGATGTCGACGCCGCAGTCGGTGCAGATGCCGTAGACGCCATCCTCAATGCGCTTGAGTGCCGCGGTCACCGCGTTGAGCTCATCGCTTTCACGTGCGTCGAGGGCAAATTCCAGATCGCGCTCGACGTCGACCTGGGCCCGCGGATCTTCCAGGTGCTGAAAATGCTCGGTCGAAGCCTCGGCGCGACCGATATTGCCGCCACGCAGGCTGGCCAATTGGGCCAGCAGGCTGGCTCGCTGTTCCAGCAACTGTTTCTTGAAAGGGGCGGTGAAGTGTGTGGTCATGAAAATCTCCGTATCGAACAGTTTGATCATGCGCTCGTACTGTGACCCCGTCTTTGACACAGGTCAAGATCGACGCCGGAAGCGTCATCCGGCATCGCCAGCAGAATCCTGCCTGAACAGTACAGCATGAGATGCGCCTGTCAAGACCATCCCTGCTACCTGACCGGATGGGTGCGAGCGCATCGGTCATAATCGCAGCCATGCCCCCCCTGCAGTTCCTGCGCCAGGCCCACCTCCTTGCCCGCTTCGTGCTGGTGTGGTTTGCCTTGTCGATCGGGGTGGCGATTGCTTCGCCGATCGTCAAGCCGCAGGCGCTGGAGTTGATCTGCTCCGGCTCGGGCGCGATGAAGCTGCTGGTCAAGACCGATGACGGCGGCAAGGACGCTACCAGCCACACGCTGGACTGTCCCCTATGTAGCAGCCCCAGCGCACCACCACCGGTTGCCCGGCACACCACCGAGCCGGCACAACCGCTGGCCCATGTGCTGCAAAGCATTCCGGCGGCGCACATCGCCGCGCTTACCGCTGCGCCACTGCCGGCGCGCGGACCTCCGACTTTCTCCTGAACGTTTGATTCATGCGGCTTGCGCCGGCCCAGCAAGGGCTGGCGGCCGCTTGGCTTGTATTTCCGGAGATTGTTTGTGTGTGAAAACCGCCTTGCCATGGCGATAGCCCTGGCCTTTCCTTTTGCTTTTCCTGTCCTGGCGCAAACCCCGCCGCAAGCCGACAACGCCGATGCCCATGTGAAGATGCTGGGTGTCGTCTCGGTCACCAGCGGCCAGCCCACGTCCCTGCCGACGCAGATTCCCACCACCATCGAGGGCGTGACGCGCGAGCAGATCGAGGAAACGATCAACGCCACCGATAGCGAGGATGCAATCAAGTATTTCCCCAGCCTGCTGGTGCGTAAGCGCTACATCGGCGACTACAACCACGCCGTGCTGTCCAGTCGCGCTTCGGGTACCGGCAACAGCGCGCGCTCGGCGGTTTATGCCGATGGCATCCTGCTGTCCAACTACCTGGGCAATGGCGCCACCTACGCACCGCGCTGGGGGCTGGTGACGCCGGAGGAGATCGAGCGCGTCGATGTGATGTATGGCCCGTTCTCTGCCGCCTATCCGGGCAATTCGGTCGGCGCCGTGGTGGACTACGTGACACGCATGCCGACCCGGTTCGAAGGCCACGCCAAGGCCAGCGTCTTCACGCAGAATTTCAGCCTGTACGGCAGCAACGAGACCTACAGCGGCAGCCAGGCCAGCGCCTCGCTGGGCAGCAAGGCGGGCGACTGGTCCTGGTGGGTCAATCTCAACCACACTGACAGCGCAGGTCAGCCGCTGGTGTTTGCCACCAAGTTGCTGACGGCCACCGGCGGCGCGGGCACCACGCCAGTGTCGGGCGCTGTGCTCACGCCCAACAATTACGGCGTCAACAACTACATCCTGGGCAGCAACACCCAGTACCACACGGTGCAGGACCACGCCAAGATCAAGCTGGCGTATGACATCACGCCCACCCTGCGCGCCAGCTACACGCTGGGCTACTGGGCCAACACCTCGGATGGCAATCCGCAAACCTATCTGCGCAATGCCGCCGGCAACCCGGTGTACTACGGTGCCATCAAGATCAACGGGCAGAACTACAGCGCCAACAGTGCCTTCAACGCCTCGCGTGAAAGCCTGGCGCATGCGATGCATGGCCTGTCCGTCAAGAGCCATACCCAAGGCGAGTGGGATTGGGAAGTGGCGGCCAGCCTGTACGACTACGGCAAGGACCTGCAACGCGCCACCACCTTGTCCGATGCCGCGTCCACCACCGCCAATCCCGTCTCCACCAGCCTCAACGGCGGGCCGGGCAGCATCACCAACATGAACGGCACCCGCTGGACCACCTTGGCGACCAAAGGCACCTGGCGGCCGCAGGGCGTCGGCGGGGCGCACATCGTGGATTTCGGTTTCCAGCAAGACAACTACCAGCTGCGCATCCTCAAGTCCAGCATCGCGAGTAATTGGCTGACGGACGATCCTGGCAGCACGATCAGCGATGTGGGCGGCAAGACGGAATTGCAGAGCATCTATGGCCAGGACACTTGGCGCTTGGCGCCGAAGTGGAAAACCGTGCTGGGGGCACGGGTGGAGAACTGGACGGCCTCGGGCGGCTACACCCGGCTCCTGGGCTCGACACCGGTGGATGACGACAGCCGCCATGAAACCTTTGTGTCACCCAAAGGCGCGCTGGCTTACCAGTGGTCAGGCGACACCGTGCTCAAGGGCTCGGTGGGGCGCGCGGTGCGCATGCCAACGGTGCAGGAGCTGTATGGCGCCACCTCCAACGCGAATCTTTCTTTCGTGAACGACCCCAATCTGCGGCCGGAGAAATCCTGGACCACCGAGTTGTCGCTAGAAAAAGACTTGGGGAAGGGCTTGCTGCGCCTGACCGTCTTCAACGAGGATGTGACGGATTCCTTGTATTCCCAGCTCATTCCCGGCTCCACCACGGTCTCGCGGGTGCAGAACGTGGATGCCATTAACACCAAGGGCGTGGAAGCGGCCTACCAGGGCAGCGATGTGCTGGTCAAAGGGCTGGATTTTGCCGGCAGCATCACTTATGCCGACTCGCGCATCGTGAGCAACGTGGCCTTGCCCTCCAGCATCGGCAAATACCAGCCGCGCGTGCCCGTGTGGCGCGCCACCGCCTTGACCACCTACCGTTTTGACGAGAGGTTGAGCGCTTCGCTGGGGGTGCGCTACAGCGGCGACCAGTATTCGCAGCTGGACAACTCGGACGTCAACGGCTTTGCCTACCAGGGCGCCAGCCGCTACCTGATTCTGGATCTACGCACACGCTTGCGCATCAGCCGCAAGGCGGTGGCCGCCTTCGGCATCGACAACCTGACGAACGAGGAGTACTGGAACTTCCACCCCTACCCCAAGCGCACCTATGTCGCCGAGTTGAAGTACGACTTTTAAAACCCGAGACAGGAAACACCATGAAGATCGCTTTTAAAACCATCGCGGCTTATGCCGTCGCCTTGTCGGTGGCGCCGGCTTTTTCCCATGTGGTGCTGGACGAGCCGGTGGCCCTGGCCGGCAGCAGCTACAAGGCCTCGCTGCGCGTCGGCCATGGCTGCGATGGCGCCGCCACCACCGCCATCACCGTGCTGATCCCGCCGGGGTTTCAGGGCGCCAAGCCGCAGCCCAAAGCGGGCTGGGTGCTGGCGCTGCGACGCGAGAAACTGGCGCAACCGTACAGCAGCCACGGCAGGCAGGTGACTGAGGATGTGGCGGAAATCACCTGGACCGCCGCCTCTCCCGACAGCTGGCTGCCCGATGCCTACTTTGACGAGTTTGTGCTGCGCGGCACTTTGCCGACCGAAGCGGCACCTTTGTGGTTCAAGGTGCTGCAGACCTGTGACAAGGGGCGCCTTGACTGGACCCAGCTGCCCGCGTCCGGCACATCGACCAAGGACCTGAAGTCACCGGCGGCCTTGCTCGAACTTATCCCGTCCGCCCAGACCGGACATGCCCATTGAATTTTTTAAACCGTTACAGTTTTACCAAGGAGAACCCCATGAAACTCAAAGCCATCATCGCCACCCTCGCGCTGACCAGCAGCGCCCTCTACGCCCAGACCGTGGAAGTCAAGGACGCCTGGGTCCGCACCTCGGTGCAGGGCCAGAAGGCCACCGGCGCCTTCATGAAAATCACCGCCAAGGAGGGCACCAAGCTGGTCTCGGCCTCCAGTCCCGTGGCGGGCATCACCGAGGTGCATGAAATGAAGATGGAGGGCGACATCATGAAGATGCGTGCCGTGCCAGCGCTCGATCTGCCCGCTGGCAAGACCGTGGAACTCAAACCCGGGGGCTACCACGTCATGCTGATGGATCTGAAGACCACGCTGAAGAAAGACAGCACGGTGCCGCTGACGCTGCTGTTCAAGGACGCCAAAGGCGTGGAGAGCAAGGTCGAGTTGCAGGTGCCGGTGAGCACCGTGGCGCCGACCGGCATGGTCCACGGCGCCATGCATTGAGCGGCGCTGATCCGCGCTGGCCGCGGATCAGAGGCCCAGCAGGTTGCGCCGCACGTGCAGCAGGTGTTCGCGCGTGTGCGCGATCGCCGTGGCCAGGTCACGCTCGCGCAGCGCGGCCACCAGTGCACGGTGCTCCTGCTGGTAGGCGGCGCGGCGCTCCGGCGTGACGCTCTTGCGCTTGAGCATGCCCCATTCGCCCTGGGCGCGCGCCTGGTTCATGAGGCGGAACACGTTGGAGATGAAGGTGTTGTGCGCGGCTTCGGCAATGACTTCGTGCAGCAATCCGTCCCAGTGCTCGAACTCGTCCAGTGTGCCGGCTTGTTCCGCCTGGTCGCAGCACTGCGCCATGCGCGCAAAGTCGGCCGGCGTGGCGTTGCGCACCACCATCTCCACAATCGCCGGCTCCAGCGCCATGCGTGCTTCCATCAGCTCGGCCGGGCTGGCGGACAGCAAGGGCGTACCGCTGGCCAGGCCGGGCAGCAGACTCTGGATGTTGTCACTGACGTAGGTGCCGCTGCCCACGGTCTGGGTGATCAGGCCGGCGTCTTTCAGCTGCGCCAATACCCGCCGCACGGCCGAACGCCCCATGCCGAACTGCTCGCACAGGGCGCGTTCGGTCGGAATGCGGTGCCCGGCACGCCAGGTGCCGGACTTCAGGTTTTCAACAAGGGTTTCCCGCAACAGGGCTAAAGAGTCCATGGTGTGCCAAGTAATGGTTTGAAGGCTGCAGGCGCTATCGTACCAAATCGAACCAATTAATCTTCAGGGAGATTGAAAAATCTGGATCTCCTTCTGTCCTATAATTTTTACCAAGATAAACCAATTTCAACCAATAGTTGAATTTTTTTCAGGAGAAATTATGAAACTCGCACGCGTGGAACGAGCCGGCAAGGTGTACCTGGCCTTGGTGGATGAGAGCAAGCAGGAAGTGGCGCTGGTCGGCGGTGAACTCGCCGCGCACCCCAACCCGGTGCTGGCCATCATCGAACAGGGCGTGAAGGCCGCACAACTCAATGCCGCTGTCACTGAACGCGTTCCCATGGCCTCGGTCAAGTTCCTGGCGCCGCTCTCGGCCTTCCTGCGCAACCCGTTTGCCGTTGGCAAGAACTACCACGAGCATGCGCTGGAGTTCGACAAGAGCGGCTTCAACGCCACCACCAGCGGCGCCTCGGCCATTCCGGCCTTCCCGCAGATCTTCACCAAGGCCACCACCACCCTCAATGGCCCGACCGACCCGATCCGCTTTAACCCCAAGCACACCAGTTCGGTGGACTATGAGGGTGAGATCGGTGTCGTCATTGGCGAGACCTGCCGCAATGTGTCCAAAGCCGATGCCATGGGCAAGGTGTTTGGCTTTGTCGCCCTCAACGACGTCACTGCCCGTGACCTGCAGAAGAACCATGCCCAGTGGTTCCTCGGCAAGTCGCTCGACGGCTTTTGCCCGCTCGGCCCCTGGATCACCAGCCGCGACGAAGCGCCAACCGACATGCGCATGCAGACCTGGGTCAACGGCGAGCCGCGCCAGGACGCCCATATCGCGCAACTGATTTTTGATGTGCCAACGCTGATCGAAACCATGTCGGCCGCCATGACGCTGCTGCCCGGCGACATCATCGCCACCGGGACCTCGGTGGGCGTCGGCGTGGGCTTTAACCCGCCGAAGTTCCTGCGCCAGGGTGATGTAGTGCGCGTGGCCATTTCCGGCCTGGGCGAACTCAACAACCCGGTCGAAGAAATCTGAGCCACGACTCAGGGCGCGCGGACACCCACCATTACACAGGAGACACAACATGAGCAACCGTCGTCAAATTTTGCAACTGGGAAGCACTGGCTTGGCCGGCCTGCTGGGCGTGAGCGCCTGGGCGCAGGATGCCTATCCGAGCAAGCCGGTCAGCATGCTGGTGCCCTTTCCGCCCGGCGGCGTGGCCGACACCGTCGGTCGCCCGGTGGCTGAAGCCATGGGGCGCGCCCTCAAGCAGTCCGTGATCGTGGAGAACAAGGGCGGCGCCGGCGGCGGCATCGGCATGGCGCAAGTCGCCAAGGCCAAACCCGATGGCTACAGCGTGCTGATGGCGCTGTCCTCCCTGGTGGTGCTGCCGGAAGCGGACAAGGTGCTCAAGCGCGCGCCCATGTTCACGCTCGACCAGCTCAAGCCCATTGCCCGCTTCACGGCCGATCCGACCGCGCTGGTGGTGCGCGCCGACAGCCCGTGGAAGACCTACCAGGACTTCATTGCCTATGTGAAGGCCAAGCCCGGTACGGTGACCTTCGGCTCGTCGGGCAACTACGGCACCATGCATGTGCCGATGGAGCAGCTCAAGGTGGCAACCAACACCTTCATGCTGCACGTGCCCTACACCGGGGCTGGTCCGGCGGTGCTGGCCTTGCTGGGCGGGCAGGTCGATGCCGTGGCCACTGGTCCGTCGAGCGTGATGCAGCACATTCGTGCCGGCAAGCTGCGTGTGTTGGCGCACTGGGGCGAAGGCCGGCTGGCCGCGCTGCCCGACGTGCCCAGCTTCAAGGAACTCGGTGTGCCCATCAGCTACTCGCAGTGGGCCGGTCTGTTCGTGCCGGCCGGCACGCCGGACGCCGTGGTGACCAAGCTGCGCCAGGCGGCCCGCATGGCGGCGGAAGACCCGCGCGCCAAGCAGTCGCTGGCGTCGGCCGGTACCTCCTTCCAGTACCAGGACGCGCCGGAGTTCGAGCGCTTTGTGCAGGCGGATGCCCGCAGCATGGCGGCGCTGGTGCAGCGCATCGGCCGCGTCGAATGAGTGACGGGGCTGGCGTCCTGTCAGCCCCGCTTTCCATTCTGGTCAAGCCAAGCGCATTGGGGTAAGCTGTGTCCCAACAGCACGACAACCCCTTTGGCAGGAGCGGCCATGAGCAATTCACACACCACGGGTTTCGGCCAATTTGTGCCGGGGTTCGAATTTCTGCAAAGCCTGAGCCAGGGGGCCACCGCAGCCATGCCGGCCATCAACAACTGGGTGGCGCCGACGCTCGACCCCAAGGAGCTGGACAAGCGCATTGACGAGCTCAAGGCGGTGCAGTTCTGGCTCGATCAGAATGCCACTGCGCTCAAAGCCACCATCCAGGCACTGGAAGTGCAGAAGATGACCTTGGCCACGCTCAAGGGCATGAACTTCAACCCGGCTGACATGGCCCAGGCCTTCAAGGCGGCCGCGCCAGCCGCAGCACAGCGGGCTGAGCCCGCAGCCAAGCCGGCCCGCCAAGCCGCCGCCAGCAGCCGGGCCAAGGCGGGTGCCGACAGCGCGGCCAAGGCCGCCGCGGCACCTGACCCCATGCAGTTCTGGGGCGCGCTGACACAGCAGTTCCAGCAGATTGCCGCCGGCGCCATGAACGAGGTGGCCAAGCAGGCCGCAGCGGCCCCGGCCGCCGCCAAGGCAGCGGCGTCCAAAACCACCCCCGCGCGAAAAACTGGCGCGCGTCGCCGCTGAAGCGGCGTGCGGGAGCAAGACCGATGAAACTGTTTCCTTACGGTCATGCCACGCACCCGCAGTGGCGCATGGCGGCCGGTCTGGTGCTGGCCCAGTTACGGGCGCAGATGGCGCTGCCCGGTTATGCGCACAGCCCGACGCTGGCGCTGCTCTACATCACCGACCATTACGCGGCGCAGGCGCAGGACATCCTGGCGCACCTCAGTGCCGAGCTGCCCGAGATCACCGACTGGGCCGGTACCGTGGGCGTGGGCGTCGCGGCCAACAATGTGGAGTACTTCGACGAGCCGGCACTGGTGGTCATGCTGTGCGAACTGCCGACCGACCAGTACCGCGTGTTCTCGGGTGTCGCACCCTTGGGGCTGGGCTTCGAGGCGCATACCGCCCTGGTGCATGCCGACGGCAGCACGCCGGACCTGGCCGAGTTGATCGAGGAGATGGCTGACCGGACCGACTCCGGTTACCTGTTCGGCGGCCTGGCGTCGAGTCGCCATGAGACTGTGCAGTTCGCCGTCGGCGGCGATGGTTTCATTCGCGGCCAGGGGCTTTCCACCGGCGTGTTCCATGGTGGCTTGAGCGGTGTGGCCTTTGGCGCCGGGGTGCGGCTGGTGTCGCGCGTGACGCAAGGTTGCCTGCCGGTGGGCAAGGCCCGCGCGGTGACCGAGGCGGAGCGCAACGTGGTGTACCAGATCGATGGCGAGCCGGCCTTGGATGTGCTGTTGCGCGATCTCAAGGTGTCGCTTGACCAGCCGCAGGAGGCGCTCGATGCGGTGCGTGCCACCCTGGTGGGTCTGATGCGCCCGGCCGAGGTCGGTGCTGCCGCCACGGATGCCCGTGCCGTGAGTCGCACCGGCAATTTTGGCAGTGATGTGCTGGTACGCCACATCATCGGTCTTGACCCGAATCGCCGCGGCGTGGCGCTGGCCGATGTGGTGGAGAACGGCACGCAGCTGGCGTTTTGCCAGCGCAATGTGCAGGCCGCGCGCGCCGACCTCACGCGCATCTGCGCCGAAATCCGCGAAGAACTCGAACCCGAGGAAATGACGGTCGGCGTGGCCCAGGCGCTGGGCGCCTCCGAAGCCGAGGCAGCGCCGCATCCGGCGCGCCGCATTGCGGGCGCCATCTACGTCAGCTGTTCCGGTCGCGGTGGCCCGCATTTCGGCGGACCGAGTGCGGAGTTGCAGATCGTGCGCCGCGCTTTGGGCGATGTGCCGCTGGTCGGCTTCTTTGCCGGGGGCGAAATCGCACGCCACCACCTGTATGGCTACACCGGGGTGTTGACGGTGTTCACCGCCGACTAGCGATTAACTGCGACTACTCAGGTCGGACGGCACAGCGGCCCGTCGCTGGGCGCGTCCAGGCTGGCGGCGATGGCTTGCACCAGCGCTTGCGCCTGTTCTGCCGTGAAGTTCTCCAGCAGCGGCCGCGCCACATCAGCCGGCAGGCGCACCACGCAGGGCTTGCCGTCGGCACGCGTGACGGTGACGCCCACCACCTGGTGCGTGACCCAGTCTTCGCGTGACTCGGCCAGCACCATTTGTTCATCCATCAGCGTCTGGTAGTGCACTTCCACGGCTTCCAATACGCCTTCGTCCGGCTCCTGCAGCAGTTCGACGACAAAGCCCTCCATCGTGTCGGCCCGGCTTTGCGAGGCCAGCGCAGACCCGGTAAGGATCTGCACAAAGCGGTCGCGCAGGGCTTCGTCGAAGAAGATGTATTCGTTGCCCATTGCTGCGCTGTGTTATTTGCCTTTGTCCTTGAGCTTCATGATGCCCAGGGCGTTCATCACCATCTTCTCGAATAAGGGCTCCGAGGTGCCGGCCTTCATCTTGCGGATGAAGTACTTCTCGAAGGCGATCTTGGCCAGGTGCACCCACTTGCCTTCGGAGAACCAGTTCACGTTGCGCGGCGGAATCTGCGGCAGCGCCACGAAGCAGGCACCGCTGTCGCCGAAGTCGGCCAGGCAGACGGCGTTCCAGGTGGCTTTTGTGCTCGGTTCCTTGCCATTGAGTTCGTCGCCGATGTTGTGTGCGGTGGCGGTGACCATGGACTCGATCATGTAGCCGGTCTTGGGCGCGCCGGTCGGCACCGGGGTGGCTTCCACCGGTGGGATGGCGACGCATACGCCCACAGCGTAGATGTTCTTGTACTTCGGGTTGCGCTGGTACTGATCGATCAGGATCATGCCGCGCGGGTTGGTCAGGCCCTCGATGCCGAACACCGCGTCGATGCCCTTGAAGGCCGGCAGCATCATCGAGTATTTGAAGTCCAGCACATGCTCTTTCTTGGGCGTGCCGTCTTCGTTGTGCTCGGTGACATACATCTTGCCGGCCTCGACCTTGGTGGTCTTGGCGTTGCAGATCCACTTGATGTGGCGGTCGCGCATCACGCCTTCCATCAGGCCCTTGGAGTTGCCGACACCGCCCAGGCCGAGGTGGCCGATGTAGGGCTCGGCCGTCACATAGGTCATCGGTACCTTGTCGCGGATCTTGCGTTTGCGCAGGTCGGTGTCCATGATCATGGCGTACTCGTAGGCCGGGCCGTAGCAGGAGGCACCCTGCACCGCGCCCACCACGATATGGCCGGGATCCTTGACGAATTCCTGCCAGTGCTTCTCGGCTTCCACCGCATGGTCCACATGGCAGATCGACTCGGTGTGGCCCTTCGGCCCCAGGCCCTCGATTTCGTCAAAGGCCAGCTTTGGCCCGGTGGCGATGATCAGGTAGTCGTAGTCGATGTTGCGGCCGTCGTCGAGCTCGACCTGGTTCTTCTCCGGGTGTACGCGTTTGGCACCGACGCCGATGAAGTCGATCTTCTTTTTCGCCAGCACCGGCGCGCATTCGATCTCGATGTCATCGCGCGTGCGCCAGTTCACCGCCACCCAGGGGTTGGAGGGCACGAAGTGGAATTTGGGGTTGTTGGAAATGACGGTGATCTTGTCGCCGGGGCGGGCGCATTCACGCATTTCATACGCCATCGGCATGCCGCCGATGCCTGCACCGAGAATGACAATATGGGCCATGGTGTTGTCTCCTTAAAGGGCTGAAAAATGGCGGCCTGCATCGGGCTACCATGCATATTAGTGTCCTGTCGGGTTTATATGCCCCGGGAGGTACCCAAGGATTGATATAAATCAAGCTGGCGCAGAAGAGCCTGCTTGCGAACAACAAAACAGGAGGAGAGCAACTTGAACAATCCCACCAACCCGCCAGAGCTGGCGCCGCACGCACACCCCAACCAGTTCGCCCTGCTGCGCCAGCGCCGCTTCGCGCCGTTTTTCTGGACCCAATTTTCCGGCGCCGCCAACGACAACCTGTTCAAGTTTGCCCTGACGGTGATGGTGACCTACCAGCTCACCGTGGACTGGTTGCCGCCGGCCATGGCCGGACTGGTGATCGGCGCCCTGTTCATCCTGCCCTTTTTGCTCTTCAGTGCCACCAGTGGCCAGCTGACGGACAAGTTCGAGAAGACGGCGATGATCCGTTTCGTCAAGAGCCTGGAGGTGGTGATCATGGTGATCGCCGCCTGGGGCTTCATCATGGGCCAGGTGCCGACGCTTCTGTTGTGCACCTTTCTCATGGGCCTGCACTCCACGCTGTTCGGCCCTGTGAAGTTCGCCTACCTGCCGCAGGTGCTGAGCGAGCGTGAGTTGACCGGTGGCAACGGCATGGTGGAGATGGGCACCTTTGTCGCCATCCTGCTGGGCAATGTGGTGGGCGGTCTGATCGTGGCCATGCCCGAGGTCGGCCACCAGAACGTCGCCCTGGCTTGTGTCGGGCTGGCGGTGGTGGGCCGGCTGATGGCGGCGCGCATTCCGCGCGTGCCCGCCACCGATCCGGATCTCAAGATCAACTGGAATCCGGTGTCCGAGACCTGGCGCAACCTTAAATTGGCGCATGGCAACACCGTGGTGTTTCGCTCGCTGCTGGGCATCAGCTGGATGTGGTTCTTCGGCGCGGTCTTCCTCAGCCAGTTTCCCAGCTTCGCCAAGGACGTGCTGCATGGCGACGCGCAGGTGGCCTCACTCCTGCTGGTGGTGTTCTCGGTGGGTGTCGGCACCGGTTCCTTGCTGTGCGAGATCTTGAGCCGGCGCCATGTGGAGATTGGCCTGGTGCCGCTGGGGGCGATTGGCATGAGCGTGTTTGCCATGGACCTGTACTTCGCCTCCAAGGGCCTGCCGGCATCCAGCATGATGGGCCTGGCCGCCTTCCTGGGCCAGAGCGCGCACTGGCGCGTGATGGCGGACCTGCTGCTGCTGAGTTTGTTTGCCGGCCTCTACAGCGTGCCGATGTATGCGCTGATCCAGTTGCGCAGCCCGCCCACGCACCGCGCGCGCATCATCGCGGCCAACAACATCTTGAACGCCTTGTTCATGATCGCCAGCTCGGTGCTGGCCGGGGCCCTGCTGCATCTGCAGGTGAGCATCCCGCAGATCTTTTTCCTGGTGGGCTTGGCCAATGCGGTGGTGGCCTTCTACATCTTCCTGCTGGTGCCGGAGTACCTGCTGCGTTTTGTCGCCTGGGTGTTCTCGCACTTCGTCTACCGCTTCAAGGTCACGGGTGACGACAGCATCCCGAGCCAGGGCGCGGCCATCCTGGCCTGCAACCACGTGAGCTTTGTCGATGCCGTGCTGCTGCTGGCCGCCAGCCCGCGGCCGATCCGCTTCATCATGGACCACCGCATCTTCAAGGTGCCGGTGCTGGGCTGGCTGTTCAAACTCGCCAAGGCCATCCCCATCGCCCCGCGCGCTGAGGATCCGGCCGCCTACGAGGCCGCCTTCGCCGCCGCTGCGCAAGTGCTGAAAGAGGGCGACCTGCTGGCCATCTTCCCCGAAGGCGGCATCACGCGCGACGGTGAGTTGCAGGAATTCAAGGGCGGCATCATGAAGATCCTGGCGCTTGAGTCGGTACCGGTGATCCCGATGGCGCTCACCAATTTGTGGGGCTCGTATTTCAGCCGTATCGAAAAAGGCGGCGCCATGGTGCGGCCGTTTAGGCGCGGCTGGTTCAACCGCGTGGGCTTGAATGTGGGCGCGCCGATGGCGACTGGTGAGGTGTCGCTGGAGGGGCTGCGGGAGCGGGTGAAGGGTTTGCTGGCGCAGGGGTGAGGCGATCGACGCGGGGTTGATTCGAGTCCTCAGTGGTGAGCAAATCAATTGCCGAAATGGGCGCCAGAAGGGCGCCCATTTCTTTTTGTGAAGTAGCCGCAAAACAGCATTCCGTCTATCCGTACCGACCGACGCCCTCCTTTTGCGGATGACAGGAGGCAGTAAGGGCCTTACTATCCGGACAGTGTATTCACCGCCCACCGATTTACCAGAACGGAGCTCAGGGGGAGAACCAACAATGTTTATCGAAACCGCTGTAATAGCAAGTACTGCGAGGCTACTCCAGCCCCTGGTAGCCGATCTGTGGGCTGCTGCCGGTTCCGTGGACACCGACCTAAGCTTCTGACGCTTTCTCA
>OFPB01000067.1_pt1 | contig 15854 bp, 11 predicted proteins | sample 1542511 | NCBI WGS metagenome assembly OFPB01 (sample SAMN05503970, study PRJEB24370) | sediment metagenome | isolation source: lake sediment | place: USA: Lake Hill lake, St. Paul Island, Alaska | collected 2013
TCTTTGCTTACTTTCTTTGGCGAAGCAAAGAAAGTGAGTGCGCAGTCGGGCGCACGACCCGACACCCACCACGCCCGCCAGGCGCATATCCCGCAAAAACATACAAAAGCAAAATCCCCTAAGCTACTCCTCATGAACATCTCTTTCTGGCGCCTAGGCTGGCAAATCCTGTGGCGCGACCTGCGTTCCGGCGAACTGCGCCTGCTGCTGGTCGCGGTGACGCTGGCCGTCGCCGCACTGACAGCCGTGGGTTTCTTTGCCGATCGTCTCAAGGGCGGGCTGCAGCGCGATGCACGCCAGTTGCTCGGTGGTGATGCCGTGGTGGTCAGCGATAACCCGACCCCGACCCGGATGATCGAGCAGGCACAGTCTTTGGGCCTGACGGTGGCCAGTTCGCTGGGTTTTCCGACCATGGGCCGTGCCCCTGAGGCGCGCGGTGGTGCCACACGGCTGTTGGCACTCAAGGCCGTTGAGGCCGGTTATCCCTTGCGTGGGCAGCTCACGCTGAAAGACCAGACCGCCGGGCCACAGACTTTGGTGCAGGCGATTCCGGCCCTCGGCGAGGTCTGGGTCGATGAGGCCGTGCTGGAGGCGCTTGGCTTGAACGTCGGTGATCAACTGCTGCTGGGCGACGCGGCGTTTCGCATTGGCAAGATCATCGTGGTGGAGCCCGACCGCGGCGCCGGCTTCATCAACTTCGCGCCGCGCGCCATGATCAATGTCGCGGATGTGGCGGCCACACGGCTCATTCAACCGGCCAGTCGCTTGACCTATCGCATGGCCGTGGCCGGTGCGGATGCGGCGGTGGCGCGCTTCGTGACATGGGCCGAGAGCGAAATCAAGCGTGCCGAGTTGCGCGGGTTGCGTGTTGACTCCCTGCAGGGCGGCCGCCCCGAGATGGCGCAGACGCTGGAGCGGGCGGAGAAGTTTCTCAATCTGGTGGCCTTGCTGGCAGCCTTGCTGAGTGCCGTGGCGGTGGCGCTGGCGGCGCGCAGTTTTGCGGCCAATCACCTGGATGACTGCGCCATGCTGCGGGTACTGGGCCTGAGCCAGGCCACCATCGCCTGGAGCTATGCCTTCGAGTTTTTATTGATCGGCCTGCTGGCCAGCGGGCTGGGCGTGGCCATTGGCTACGGTGTGCACTATGGCTTTGTGCTGCTGCTCGCCGGCCTGGTGGAGGCCGCCTTGCCGGCCGCCAGTCTGTGGCCGGTGCTGTTCGGCCTGGGCATGGGGCTGACGCTGCTGCTGGCCTTTGGCCTGCCGCCCGTGCTGCAACTCGCTCAAGTGCCACCGTTGCGCGTGATGCGCCGGGATGTCGGCAACCTCAGGCCGGCTTCGCTCGGTGTGCTGGCGGTGGGCGTGGCCGGCTTTGCCGCGCTGCTGCTGGCGGCCAGCAGCGACCTGAAACTGGGGCTGATCGCGGTGGGCGGCTTTGCCGGCGCGGTGGCGGTCTTTGCGGGCTTGAGCTGGCTGGCCGTGTTGTTGTTGCGGCGCTCGGTCAATGAAAGCACGGCGCCGCGCTGGCTGGTGCTGGCCACGCGGCAGATTGCGGCGCGGCCGGCCTATGCCGTGGTGCAGGTCAGCAGCCTGGCCGTGGGTTTGCTGGCGCTGGTGTTGCTGGTGCTCTTGCGTACCGATCTGATTGCCAGCTGGCGCCAGGCGACGCCGGCCGATGCGCCCAACCGATTCGTCATCAACGTCATGCCCGAGCAAAGCGATGCCTTTCAACAAGCGCTGCGTACCGGCGGCGTGAGCCGTTACGACTGGTATCCGATGATTCGCGGCCGACTGGTGGCGGTCAACGCGCAGAGCATCACGCCGGCCGATTACGCCGAGGACCGGGCGCGCCGGCTGGTAGACCGCGAGTTCAACCTCTCGCACAGTGCGCAGCAACCGCCACACAACGAGGTGGTGGCTGGGCGCTGGAGCGACGAGGAGCCCGGCGCCATCAGCATGGAAGAGGGCATTGCCAAAACACTCAAGCTCAAACTGGGCGACCGCCTGCGGTTTGATATCGGCGGCGTGCAGACGGAGTCGGTCATCACGTCGCTGCGCAAGGTGGATTGGGGCTCGATGCGGGCCAACTTCTTTGTGATCTATCCGGTCAGCCAGCTGAAGGACGTGCCCAGCACCTACATGAGCGCCTTCAAGGCCCCGGCCACGCCGGGATTTGACAACGCCCTGGTGCGGCAATTTCCCAACATCACCCAGGTCGACATGAGCGCCAGCATCCGGCAAGTGCAGCGCGTGCTCGATCAGGTGATTGGTGCGGTGGAGTTTTTGTTTGGCTTCACGCTGGCCGCCGGGCTGGTGGTGTTGCTGGCGGCGGTGTCAGCCACGCGCGAGGAGCGCGCGCGCGAGTTCGCGGTGCTGCGGGCGGTGGGCGCTAGCGGCCGCCTGCTGCGGCAGGTGCAGGGGGCCGAATTGGCCGGGGTGGGTTTGCTGGCCGGTTTTCTGGCCTCGGTTGTCGCTGCTGTCGTGGGCTGGGCTCTGGCACATTACGTCTTCGAGTTTGAGTGGACAGTATCCTTGCTGGTGCCGCTGTGGGGTGCCTTGGCGGGTGCCGGACTGGCGCTGGCGGCCGGCTGGTGGGGCTTGCGCGAGGTGTTGCGCCGGCCGGTGGTCGAAACCCTGCGCCGTGCCGCGCAGTAAGGGCTCAGCACGGCGCGCCGGCCGCTGCATTGAAAATTATTTTGAACATGACGACAGAAACAGAACCAACCGAGAAAAGTGCTTTTGAGTGGATTGGCGGCGAGGCGCGCGTCAAGGCCCTGACCGAGCGCTTTTACGACCTGATGGACCTGGAGCCTGGCTATGCCGAACTGCGTGCCGTGCACGGCAGCGATTTACACAATGCGCGTGAAAAACTGTTCATGTTTCTCTGCGGCTGGCTCGGTGGGCCGCAACATTACATCGAACGTTTTGGTCATCCGCGCCTGCGCGCACGCCACATGCCGTTCAAGATCGGCATCCTGGAGCGCGACCAGTGGCTGGCCTGCATGGACCAGGCGATGGGGGAAGTCGGCGTCGATGAAGAATTGCGTACGCGGTTGCGGGAGTCGTTTTTTCAGACCGCCGACTGGATGAGAAACACGCCGGGTTAGGCTGAAGAGGACCTAGGACGAGGGCTGCAGCAGAACCACCAATGCGCCGGCACCGCCGTCAGCCGGTTTGGCTTGGACAAAAGCCAGCACCTCGTTTTTCTGCACCAGCCAGCTCTGCACGCGGCTCTTGAGTACCGGCGTCTTGCCCGGTGAGCCCAGGCCCTTGCCGTGCACCACACGCACGCAGCGAATGCCATGCTTGCGGGCTTCGCGCAGGAAGGCGCCCAAGGCTTCGCGCGCTTCATCGCTGCGCAGGCCGTGCAGGTCGAGCTCGCGCTGGATGCTCCAATAGCCTTGGCGCAGCTTGCGCGTCACATCCGGGCCGATGCCGGGGCGGCGAAAACTCAGGTGTTCGTCGGTTTCCAGCAGGGTACTGACATCGAATTCGTCGCTGATGGCTTCGCGCAGCACGGATTCCTCATCGCGTTGTCGCTGCACCGGAATCGGCTGGGGTGGCTCTTTTTTCAGGTGCGCCTTGCGTTTTTCCGGCAAGGGTTTGACACTGCCGGCAGCCTTGACAAAAAGGTCCTTGTCGCTGGTGGCCTGCCGTTGTGCCCGGGCGCGCTCGGCTGCCAGCTCGGCCTGCTGCTTGGCTTGTTGCTCGATCTCGCGCTTGACTTCTTTGAGGTCGGCCAGTGATTTGACCTTCACCATCACACGAGCCCCCGTTCGGCCATGGACAGCGCCTGGCCGGTGCCGACGATCACATGGTCCAGCACGCGCACATCGACCAGCGCCAGCGCGGCTTTGAGCGCCTGCGTCAGCGCCTCGTCGGCGCGCGAGGGCTCGACCGAGCCGCTGGGGTGGTTGTGCGCCAGCACCACGGCGGCGGCATGGTGGTGCAGGGCGCGCAGCACCACCTCGCGCGGGTAGACGCTGGTCTGGCTCAAGGTGCCGCGAAACAATTCTTCCAGTGCCAGCAAACGGTGCTGCGAGTCCAGAAAGAGCACGGCGAAGATTTCGTGTTTTTTGGCGCCCAGCTGCAACTGCAGGTAGTGCTTGACCGCATCCGGCGTGTCCAGGGCGGCACGTTCGCGCAATTGTTCGGCGAGCGCCCGGCGCGCAAGTTCCAGCACGGCCACCAACTCGGCGCGCTTGGCCGGCCCCAGGCCCTTGATGCGCTTGAGGTCATCCGCTGTAGCATGCAGCAGGCCGGCCATGCCGCCGAAGCCGGTTTTGTTATCCAGCAGCTCCTGCGCCAGCTGCAGCACCCCTTTGCCGGCCAGGCCGGTGCGCAGCAGCAGGGCCAATAGCTCGACATCACTCAAGGCGGCCGGGCCACGGGCCAGCAGCTTTTCGCGTGGTCGCGCGTCAGGTGGAAGGTCTTTGAGCGGCATCAGATGCGGGCTTGGCCAAGGTTTTTACAATGGAGGCCAGTTTATAGGGACTTTTATGACTTCCACCCTTCCCCGCGTTCAGGCTGGCTCCTTCCTGACCCTGCATTACCGTCTGGCCGGGCCGGCCGGTGACATCATCAATACCTTCGGCGACAAGCCCGCCACCCTGTCACTGGGCACGGGCGAGCTCTCGCCCGCGGTCGAGCAGTGCCTGATCGGTCTGGAGGAGGGGGTGCGGCAGGCGTTTGAGCTACCCGCCGGGGCCGCTTTTGGCGAGCGCAACCCGGATATGCAGCAATGGCTGGCGCGCAAAGTACTGACCGACATGGGCGACCCGCTGGAGGAGTACCGCATGGGCGATGTGGTGCAGTTTCCCACCCCGGACGGCCAGGGCCGTTTTGCCGGCGTGGTGTTGGAAGTGCGGGATGATCAGGCTGTGCTGTTCGATTTCAACCACCCGTTGGCCGGCCAGCCGGTGACCTTCGAAATGCATTTACTGGGGGTGTTGTGATGCTGAATGAAATCATTCTGGCCGAGCCGCGCGGTTTTTGTGCTGGTGTCGATCGTGCCATCGAAATCGTGGAGCGGGCCCTCGCCAAATTCGGCGCCCCGATCTATGTGCGTCATGAAATCGTGCACAACACCTATGTCGTCAACGACCTCAAGGCCAAGGGCGCGATTTTCATTGAGGAACTGGATGACGTGCCACCTGGCGCCACGCTGGTCTTTTCGGCCCATGGCGTGAGCAAGGCAGTGCAGCAGGAAGCGGCCAAGCGCGGCTTCCAGATTTTCGACGCCACCTGCCCGCTGGTGACCAAGGTGCACATCGAGGTGGCCAAGCTGTACAAGGAAGGCTACGAGTTCATCATGATCGGCCACAAGGGCCACCCGGAGGTCGAAGGCACCATGGGCCAGCTGGAGAGCGGTATCCATCTGGTGGAGGACGTGGCCGATGTGGCGCGCGTGCAGCCGACGCAGACGGAGAAACTGGCCCTGGTGACGCAAACCACGCTGAGCATGGACGATGCGGCCGACATTTCAGCCGCGATCAAGGCGCGCTTCCCGCTGGTGCGCGAACCCAAGCAGCAGGACATCTGCTACGCCACGCAGAACCGGCAGGACGCGGTCAAAATATTGAGCCCGCAGGTGGATATCGTCATCGTGGTGGGTAGCCCGACCAGTTCCAACAGCAACCGCCTGCGCGAAGTGGCGCAAAAGCTCGGCACCGAGAGCTATATGGTCGACAACGCGGACGAGCTTCAACCCGAATGGTTCGAGGGCAAAAACAGCGTGGGCTTGACCGCAGGGGCTTCGGCGCCCGGCATCCTGGTGCGCCAGGTGGTCGACCGCATCAAGGCGCTGGGCGCGGTGTCGGTGCGCAAGATGGATGGCATCGAGGAAACGGTGAAATTTCCCCTGCCCAAAGGCCTGAAGTCCGAGCTCTGATTTCCCCTTCGACGTTTTGGTCGCCCCGCCTACAATTCAGCCATGCTAGACATCACCCTTCTCCGCAAAGACCTCGATTCGGTCATCGCCCGTCTTGAGACGCGCAAAAAGCCGCAAGCTTTCCTCAACGTGGATGCCTTCCGCACCCTGGAGGCCGAGCGCAAGACCATCCAGACCCGCACCGAAGAGTTGCAGTCCAAACGCAACACCCTGAGCAAGCAGATCGGTGCGCTCAAGGGCAAGGGCGAGCACGCCCAGGCTGAAGCCGCCATGGCCGAGGTGAACGCGCTCAAGGCCGAGCTGGAGAGCTCCGCTGCCCGCCTGGAGCAGATCCAGGCCGAGATGCAGGGCATGCTGCAGGCCGTGCCCAACCTGCCGCACGACAGCGTGCCGGTTGGCGCGGATGAAGCCGGCAACGTGGTAGTGCGTTCCTGGGGCACACCCAAAGCCATGGACTTTGCCATCAAGGACCATGTGGATGTGGGCACGCCGCTGGGGCTGGACTTTGACCTGGGCGTCAAGCTCACCGGTTCGCGCTTCACGGTCATGAAGGGCGGCATCGCCCGCCTGCACCGCGCCCTGGCCCAGTTCATGCTGGACGTGCAGACGCAGGAGCATGGCTACACCGAGTGCTACACGCCCTACATCGTCAACGCCGACAGCCTGCGCGGCACCGGCCAGCTGCCGAAGTTCGAGGAAGACCTGTTTGCCGCCAGGAAGGGTGGGCAGGAAGGCGAGGTGGCCGAGGATGCCGCCTTGTACCTGATCCCCACCAGCGAAGTGCCGCTGACCAACTTCGTGCGTGATGAAGTGGTGGCCGAGGCCGAACTGCCGCTCAAGCTCACGGCGCACACGCCGTGCTTCCGCTCCGAAGCCGGTTCCTACGGCCGCGACACGCGCGGCATGATCCGCCAGCACCAGTTCGACAAGGTCGAGATGGTGCAGATCGTGCACCCCGAGAAGAGCTACGAGGCGCTGGAAGACATGACGCGCCACGCCGAGGCCATTTTGCAAAAGCTCGGCCTGCCGTACCGCGTCATGAGCCTGTGCACCGGTGACATGGGTTTTGGCGCCGCCAAGACCTATGACCTCGAAGTCTGGCTGCCGGCGCAGAACACTTACCGCGAGATCAGCTCGGTCTCCAACTGCGAGGCCTTCCAGGCGCGACGCCTGCAGGCCCGCTTCAAGAACGCCCAGGGCAAGAATGAACTGGTGCACACGCTCAATGGCTCGGGTCTGGCGGTCGGCCGCACGCTGGTGGCGGTGCTGGAGAACTACCAGCGCGCCGACGGCAGCGTGGAGGTTCCTGCCGTGCTGCAGCCGTATATGGGTGGCCTCAAGGAGCTGCGGCCATGATCTCCCGCCTGCGGCGCGCCCTGTGCCTGCTGTTGCCCCTGAGTGCCGCCAGTGTGCAGGCAGCCGTGCCGGCCGTGGGCCAGCCCGCGCCGGACTTCACCCTGCCGGACCAGGGCGGCAAGCCGCGCCGCTTGGCTGACTGGCGCGGCAAGTGGCTGGTGCTTTATTTCTACCCCAAGAACGACACGCCCGGCTGCACCGAAGAGGCTTGCACCTTCCGTGACGATTGGGAGCAGCTCAGCGCGCTCGGCGCCGAGGTGGTGGGTATCAGCGTCGACGACAGTGCCTCGCACGCGGCCTTTGCCCAGAAGTACAAGCTGCCGTTCCCCTTGCTGGCCGACACGCAAGGCGACGTGGCGCAGCGCTACGGCGCTATCTCGGACTGGAAGTTGTTCAAGTTCGCCAAGCGCTACACCTTCCTCATCGACCCGCAGGGCCGCATTGCCAAGGTTTACCTGTCGGTCAACACCTCGCGGCATTCAACCGAGATCGTGTCCGATCTGAAGCAACTCAAGCAGGCACGGCCCTGAGCGGGGCTACCCATGGGGGGTACCCCATGGGCAATCCGTACCGCTGGGTTTTAGAGCCGATGGATCAGCTTCCCAGGACACCTTTGAGGCCGGTGTAAATCGACACCGCTGTTGTACCCAAGGCGACCGCCGAACTGCCGTACTCATTGAGCATGCTCATGAGCTGCTGCAGCCGCGCGGGAGAAAGCTTCTTGCCGCTCGTGCCCAATGCCATGGCATTGGCGAGCGGTCCGGTGGTGATCGGGGTGGGGCGCCGGTGCTTGTGGGCATAGGCCACGCTGCCCAGCAACATGCCGGTCAGGAAGCTGAATGAGATGCTGGCGGCATATTCCAGGTACTCGCGCCACTCAAAAGTGTTTTGCGGCAGGATGGGTGTTTGATCCACCAGGCTGGTGATCCAGCTCATGCCAATCACCGAGGTCACGGCCAGGACGCAGGTGCCGATGAACCAGGGCAATACCACGCGCCTATTCCGTGCGAACAGAAAATAGCCAAAGGGCAGCGGCAGCACGATGGAAATGAGCCGCAGATAAATCAGCTTGGTGTCGTAAACCACGGTGACCAGCCCGTGCGCGAGCAACAGCAGACACAAAGGCAGCAGGATGAAAACCGCCAGCGCGATCAGATGCGAACCCCAGCCGCGTTTTGGTTCCGGCTCGGCTTGTACCCAAGCGCTTTCGAGTTGCTGCTCCAATAGCCGAATCCTTTCCTCAAAGGCTTCGGTATCGGGGAGGGCCTGAACCTGCGCTTCCAATGTGGCGATCTTGGCCAGCATGGGTTTCAAAAGATAAAGATCCTTGGTGCAAACCTTGCAGACCAGCGCCTCGTCTTCGATGTCACTCAGGCAATACGGGCACTGCATTACTTGTCAACCACAATCGTCATGACGCTGTTGGTTTCCCGGCCCGCGCTGTCTTTGACCGTGACCCGAATGGCGTGCTGGCCTGGGGGCACTTCGGCTTTCTGGAAATCGATGCCGGTCGGTGTGATGGCGGATTCAAGTCGGGGCGTGAGATCGACGAAGGGCGATTTCATGTAGACCACCCTGACGGATGCCGGGTCAATCTTCTCGCCGCCGCGGGCTTCGAAGTTGAGCTTCAAGTCGAACGGTGACTTGACGGGCGTGTCTGCCGCGGGCGACACCAGCTTGATGGCGGGACCGCGGGAAATACCACGCGTGGCCAATACCCCGGCAGCCGGGGGCAAGGAGGCTTCCTTGGATGTGATCAACGGGGCGGCCTGGGCCATCCCGTGGCAACACAGGCTGGCGAACAGGACCGGTGCAATCAGTGAGCGAAGCATGCGTGGACTCCTCATGAAAATTGTTGTTGACTATTCAAAAACCAACGCTGGGTAGCGATTCCTTGCTAGCGGGCCAGGGGCCCCCGTCAAACTCAATCGCCCACCACCACAAAGGGGGCCCAGAAGAGGGGATGGGCGTAAGCGTAACTCATCGACTTGCCATCGCCCATGCCGCCGTGGTCAATTTGCTGCAGCATGGCCTGGCGCAAGGCTTCGGATTTGCTCAGAGACTTGTCGCCGGACTGTTGACGCCGGAACAAATCCGTCATCAGCGTGCGGGCGGCCACCGAATCCACTGGCCAGTTCGAGACCAGCAAGGCCTTGGCGCCAGCAAAGAAAAAGGCCCGCCCCAGACCGGATACAGCTTCCGAGCCGGCCCCTTCGCCGGACGCGGTATTGCAGGCCGACAGGACCACCCAGTCGGCATCGAGCTTCAAGGTCAGCACCTTGTCCATGGTCAGCAGGCCGTCGTCCTTGTCGCCGGTGACATCGGGCGACGACAGGGCCAGGGCCGGCTGCGTGAGTCCGTCCAGTTCCCCGGGCACGAGGCCATGGGTGGCAAACATCACCACCTTGCGGTTGGAGAGATCGGTCTCCATCACGGTTTTGACGCTGGCCTGTTTGTTCAGGTAAATGTCGCTGTCTGCGGCAGACAGGACACGCCCGATGTCCTGGAGCTCCTGTTGGGTGTCCGGCAGGCGCGGCAGCAGTGCCAGTTCGGCCGAACTCACACCGGCGGTCTTGGGTGCGCTGCGCAAATTCAGCGGCACCCCCCGGGTTGCCAGTTGAGTCGGCTTGACCCGCGCGGCACTCTTTTGCTGATCTGCGCTGAAGAAGGGGTCGCCAAAGCCGATAAAGTTCTTGCGGTTGGGGTTGCCCGGCGGCAGGTTGCGCAAGGCGGTCAGGGCGGTGACCGAGGGCAATTGGGCGATGGCAATATCGCGCACCAGCCATGGAATTTGCTTGTAGTCGGCAAAGGCCACCGCACTCTTGAGGGGCTGTTTCACGGCCTGGGTGACCAGGACCGACAGCGGCAGCTGCCCCAGCTCGGCATGGGGCACGACCAGCATGACTTTCTTGCCCTTCAGGCTCTCACTCACCGGCGCCAGGATCTGTTCGTACAGGGCGTGGGCGGCTGCCACATCAAAGCCGGGAATCTCGTCAATGGTCGCGACGCCGGGATCAAGTGCCAGCCGCAGGTGTGCCACCTGCTTGGCCATCTGGGCGCGCCCCATGGGGATTGACTTGAAGAGGGGGGCACCCTGCTTGCTGATGGCCCAGACGTAGCCTTCCTGTTCGCCGAAGTACCACGACACCAGGACTTCGTCGCCGCGCAGCAGTTTTTGCGTGCGCTCGACGGTCGCCGGTTTGGGCTCGACCATCTCGGCGTAATCGGGGAACTTGCGTTCGATCTCTTTCTTCAAACCCTCGCGTTCGGTCTTGAAGCTGTCGATGTCCTGCCGGATCTTGGCCTGCACCGAGGGTAATTGCTGCTCCGGTGGCGCCGACAGCAAGCCGGTCAGCAGTTCGGACAGGGTATTGACGCGGCGCTGCAGGTCCTGCTCCTTGCGTGCCAGTTGTGCCAACTGGGTGTCCTTGATGCTGGCGCGTGCCGCGCTGGCTGTCAGGGCGCGCTGCACGCCGCTGCCCTTGGTCAAATCCGCCACCGTGAAGGCCTCTACCGCAGCCGCCTGGGCCTGGGGCGGGTCGACCTTGGCCACATGGGCCAGCAGCGCCAGGTAGTTTTCCAGCAGATAGGTCATGCGCTGCTGTTGCTTGATGCTGTTGGTGTCGTTCTCGGCATCGTTGCGTGCCAGATCCATCAGGATCGGCACCGCTTCTTTGTAAGCGGCTTGGGCCTCTTTCCATTTGCCCTGGGCTTGCAGGCTGGTGGCATGGAACGCCGTCACCAGGGCGGTGCGCGGCGCGTTTTTGCCCGCCCGGGCCTCGGAATTTTTGCGCATCCGGCCGGCCATGGCTTCTGCCGCATCGGCCTTGCCGATTTTCTGCAGCGCCAGCACCCAATCCAGATCGTCGGGTCGGAAGGTTTTTTCCAGCGCCGGATTTTTTCGCACGCCGGCCATCATGGCGTTGAAGACCTGGTCGGCTTCCTGATACTGGCCATCACCCACCAGGGCCGTGGCAAAAAACTTTCTGCCCAGCGCCATGACGCGCGAGTCATCGGTGATGCCGCTCTCCATATGCGCGGCCAGCGAGGCGCGCGCCAGCAGCACGGCTTCTTTTTTTCGCCCCTGTTCTGAAATCACCTTGGACAGCTGGGCCAGCGCCTTGCCGACGTCGGTGGAGTTGCGCCCGAAGTTGTCGAGCGCCAGGGTCAAACCTTCACGGGCGTAGTATTCGGCGTCAACCAGCTTGCGCTGTTGCAGCAGGACCTCGGCCAGACCCAGGTCACGGTTGATGATCTGCGTGACGTAGTTGCGGGTATTGTTCGTGCCGTCCGAGAGGGTACGTTCACCCTCGCCAAGGTCATCAACCTTCTTGGGGTTCTTCAGTGCCGCCTGGTAGGCCTGGTGCAGCAGGCGCAAGGCCTTGCGATTGGCGCGCTCGCTCTCGATCCATTGCCCCTGGCTTGAGAAGTAGACGCCTCGGCTACTTTCCAATTGAGATTCCCAGATGGTGATGAATTCCGCCAGTCGCGGGCTGCGTTTCATACTCACCATCTGGGCATCGGCATCGAGCAGCATGGCCTTGGCGGCCTCAAAATTCCCGACGGTGGCGTAGTTGACTACCAGCAAGCGGTTGATGCTGAGAATGAATCCACCCATTCGCTGACGCTCGGCCATGGCCTTGGCTTTTCCCAGGGCCTTGAGGGCATGTTGAGTGTTGCCGGCAAAGCTCTCGAGTACCGACAGGTCGACCAGATCGCGCATCTCGAATGTCGGGTCGCTGCGGGGGTGGTCAAGCGCTGCCAGACGCATGTTGGCAACAGCTTCGCTGATGTTGCCGAGTTTTTGATACGCCAGGGCACGCCGGTAGTAGTAGGAGTTCAATGCCACCGCGTCTGAGCCTGGGGCGGGCACGGGGAGCGCGACAATGGTCTTGGCGCGCTCGATTTCCGTCAGGTCGATCTTGCTCGTCTCCAGGATGCGCAAGATGTCAGTGATGTCGCGCGGCGGCGCCTTGACGGCGGCGACATCCGGTTCCTCGGCCTCGACCTTGGCTTGCGCCCATCCCGTTGCGGGGATGAGCCATAAAGCAGCCAGCACCGAAATAACGGCAACCAGCTTTTCTTGCGTCCGGGATGTCATGCAGTACCTTGCTTGGCCTTGGGTAGCCATGTGACCAAGAATTTAACTGAAAAACCTGGCTACGGATACAGAGCTTTCCTGGTTGAACGCCTGCTTTTTGAGCACCCTTGCGCCAAGCCAGTGCTGATGCGGCTTGCACGAGTTGTTCGCTGACTTATCAACAAGTTAGGGCACAGGCTGTGGGGGCAAGTCCTGTCAGACGGCGCGTTTGACCTTCATGGCCGGGCGGTACAAATTTCAGCGCAACATATTTCGAGTTTGCGGGGGCGTCTCATGCACTCGCATGGTCATCACAAGGCGCGGGCGACGGCTGAAAAAGCCAAACCCCGCTGTGGCGGGATTTGGCTTTTTCAGCCCGTTCCCCAGCGCTTCAGAACAGGTACTGAAGCGAGACGCGCCCGGTGATCAGGCTTTCGCTGCCGTCAAACCGCGCGTATTCGATATCCCCCAGCAGGTGCAGACGTTCCTTGATCTTGTATTGCACACCCATGCCAACATAAGGGCCGGAAGCCAGCTGCGAGCCGGCCGCATTGAAGCTCAGCGAGTAACCGTCGATGCTCATGCTGACCGCCTCACCCCAGATACGACGCTGCTGCCAGCCCGCGCGCAGGCTCCACTCGCCTCGCTCGTTCTTGCGCGCACCTTCGAGTTGCATGCGCCCCAGCAGGGCCTGCACACGACGACTGCTCACCTGCATATTGGCGCTGGTGGTGCCGCTTTCCGTATAGCCGTCGTAAGAACCCAGGCTGTAGGCCATCTGTGCCGCCGGGCGCAGTTCCCAGCCCGAGGGCAGGGCCTGCACGCTGCTCACGTTGACTGAGGGGCTGAGGAAATAACTCTTGCTCTGGGCGGTGGCCGTCTGCGTGCCATACTGGTTGTCCAGCACATCGCGCCGGTTGCTGTTGCTGCCCAGGCCGATCACCAGGGAGCCTCCTAGCTTGAGACGATCCTGCCAGACCAGACGATCGGCGTAGACCCCACCGTAGAGGCTGTCGCTGCTGTTTCGCTGGGTGCTGCTGTTGACCTGGCCCGTGGCCGCCCCGCCCAGAAAACCCGCACGGGTGCCGGAATCCAGTTCGCGTTCGTAGCCAGCCACAAAACCGTAATAGTTGTACTTGTAAGACGGCATCAGGTCTTCCTGTCCGCGCTCGCCTTGTGCGCCGAAGACCTGCGCCCACAGCACCGGACGGCGTTCCTGCAGCAGCATGTCCGCCGTGAGTTCGCCGGCCGCCACTTGGCTGGTCTTGATGCCGTACAGCCCCGCGCCGCGCTGGTTGATGACGTTGTGGATGCCCTGCGTGAGCATGCCCAGGCTGGCGCCGCGTGTCGATTCGCCCGTGGGCTCGACCACCACCACCTTGGTGGTGCCGATGGCCACCGCGTTCGGTGCGTAGACGTTGAGGGTCTCCACATTGCGCAGGTTCAGCACCGCAGAGCCCTGCGTGCCGTAGACGTTGACCACGTCGCCGTCGCCCGTGCCGGCCAGGTCGATGAGCCCGTAGATGCGTGAGCCGCTCAGCAGGTTCAGCGTCTGGCGAGTAGAAGCTTCGCCGAAGATGGCGTAGGAGCCGCTGCCCGTGGCGCGGATGGTGCCGCTGTTGTTGATCGTGCCGGTGATGCCGACAAAAATGCCGTACGAGTTGCTGCCCGTGGCGTTGATGGTGCCGCTGTTGTTGATCGTGGAGCCGGTGCTGTTGCTGCTGCCGAAAATACCGTAACTGCTGTCACCCGTGGCGTTGATGGTGCCGCTGTTGTTGAGTGTGCTGCCGAGACCCCCGATGCGAATGCCCTGACTTGAGGCGCCCGATGTGCTGATGCTGCCGCTGTTGTTGAGCGTGGCGCCAGTGTTGGTAGTGGCGGAAAAAACACCGACACTGCTGTCACCCGACAGGCTGATGTTGCCGCTGTTGCTGACCTTGGCGGCAACGCCAGCAACATCGATACCGTAACTGCTGGTGCCCGTGGCGCTGATGCTGCCGCTGTTGCTGACGGTGGAACTGCTGCCATTGGCGAAGATGCCGAGACTAGTGTTACCCGTCAGGCTGATGGTGCCGCTGTTGCTGATGTTGGAGCTGGCACCGCTGGTGGCGCTGATGCCGTTGCTGCTGGCGCCCGTCAGGCTGATGGTGCCGCTGTTGCTGATCGAGATGCCCTGGCCGATGGTGCTGATGCCGTTGACTGACGCCGTGGCGCTGATAGTGCCGCTGTTGCTGATCGTCGCGCTGTCGCCGGTGCTCTCAATGCCGGCACCCCCGGACATGTTGATGGTGCCGCTGTTGTTGATCGTGGCACTGGCGGCGGTGGAGTGAATGCCGCTATCGGACGAGGTGATGGTGCCGCTGTTGCTGATCGTGGCAACGGCGCCCGTCGAATTGATGCCGTAACTAGAGGCTCCTGTGGTGGTGATGGTTCCGCTGTTGCTGATCGTGGCAAGGGCGGCCGTCGAATTGATGCCGTAACTAGAGGCTCCTGTTGTGCTGATGGTGCCGCTGTTGCGCAGCGTGGCAAGGACTCCGGAAAGGGAATAGATGCCGTAGCTGGCGCTGCCTGTGGTGGTGATGGTGCCGCTGTTGGTGGCGGTGGAACTGGTCCCGCCCACACGGAGGCCGATACTGGCAGTGGTACCGGTTGAACTGATGGTGCCGCTGTTGCTGATGGTGGCGTTGGCACCAGTGGCAACGATGCCGAAGTTGTTGTCACCCGTCGAGCTGATGGTGCCGCTGTTGGTGACCACAGCGTTGGCGCCATTGCCTGCATCAACGCCAGTGCCCGTGGTGGTGGTGATGGTGCCCGCGTTGCTGACGGTGTTGCCCGCGCCCGATGCCGTGACAGCCGTAGTGGCGCCCGTCGACAGCGTCCCGCCGGCGTTGATGACGCCCTGTTCATTGCCAGCCAGGGTTTGCCCGCTGCTCACGGTCTGGCCGTTGGTGATTTCGAAGGAGGTGGCCTGCGCTTGTTGCGTCAGACAGATCGGCCCCAACAGGGCCAGGGCCAGGCCCTTGCTCAGATGTTTCATGTTCGCTTCCCTTTTGCTTCCCATTGGTTCAAATCGCTCGACACTTGCTCAGCACGGGCCGCTGCGGCTCGTGCTTCATGCAGGCTGCATCCAAAGCACTCGCGCGGACATGCGCCTGTCGACAGGGGCTTACCAACGATGCAAGATGGACCGGCTGGCTGGACATGTGTCGGCGGTGCTGCTCCGCCGCGCAGTGCGCGGCAGTGACACAAGTATTGGAATGGAGGGGGGCCCCGGGGTAAATACGCACATATTCGTAGCCGGGGTGGTCATGGCCAAGCTCTGTGGGTTTCCTGGCAAGCTCGGGATGGACGGCTCAGCCGTTTACCCGGCTTACCTGGATGGCAAGCTGGATGACATCCGCCGCTACTGCGAAACCGATGTCATGAACACCTACTTGCTGTACTGCGGCTTCCAGAAGATGCGTGGTGGCTTGCTTGAACAGGAGTACGCGCAGGAGATCGCGCTGGTCAAGGAAACCCTGGGTAATCTGG
>OFPB01000092.1_pt1 | contig 7670 bp, 4 predicted proteins | sample 1542511 | NCBI WGS metagenome assembly OFPB01 (sample SAMN05503970, study PRJEB24370) | sediment metagenome | isolation source: lake sediment | place: USA: Lake Hill lake, St. Paul Island, Alaska | collected 2013
AACGCCAGCCCTGATCCGTCTGCCCCTGCGCTACTCGCCTCCTCATAACGGCGGGAATACCGAACTTCTCCCCCTCAGTTCGAGGCTTTGCGGGGTTTCACCTTTTGTTATTTGCTCCGAACGAGTGGACGCCCACGTGGATCGTTGTTATAAAACAGCCACTTAGACGCACCAAGGAAGTCACTCAGCATGAACATCCAGCCATGTTATTTCGCACTTTTGCGATCTAAATTACGTTAGCCCTATCAATCATGGCCATCAAAAAATTACTCTTCATAGATACCAACATCTGGCTTGATTTCTATCGTGCCAGAACAGATGCAGGCTTATCACTGCTGAATCATGTCGAAAAGGTGTCCGATAGGTTGATCGTGTCGTATCAACTCGAGATGGAATACAAACGTAATCGGCAGGCCGCGATATTGGAAGGAATGCAGGAACTAAAACCGCCAATGAATATTTCCCGACCGGGATTATTCTCAGATGCAAAGGCTGTGAAGGCGATGCAGGCCAACCTAAAGGCTGCTGGCGAGCGGGTGAAGACGCTAAAAGGTAAGCTTAAAAATGCTCTTGAGAACCCAGCCCAATACGACCCTGTATACCAAGCTTGCCAACGCATATTCCACGGAAATGGTCCTCTAATACTTTCTCGCGACGACAAGTTCCGAAACGTCGTTCGGCGTCGCGCATTCAGGAGATTCCTTCATGGATGTCCGCCACGCAAACGCAACGACACATCAATTGGCGACGCGTTTAATTGGGAGTGGATTATCGAATGCGCGCTCAGAAACAATGGCGAACTAGTCATCGTCTCGCGTGACGCCGATTACGGAACCGTTTTTGAGGACAAGGCTTACGTCAATGACCATCTCAAACAAGAGTTTGGGGAACGCGTCAGTACAAAGCGAAAAATCCTCCTATACACAAAACTTTCCGAGGCATTGAAGCACTTTCAGATACCTGTTACGAAGGCGGAAGAAGAGGAGGAGGATCACATCATTCAAGCAGTTCCGAAACCAGACGTTCTTCGTCGAGAGGTATCAATCGAAGAGTTCTTCAAAACCTTCCTGTCACAAAAAGTTGGAGACCTAAAGGATGGTCCCGAACAGGGATAACCCACCAATCCACCGGACCTGCGCAAAAAGCCGCGCAGTCCGGTGATTTCAAACGCTCACGACTTCCTTCGGTGAGGTGAGGCGATGCGCCGCTTCACTCTCAGCATGATCCAAGGACGCGCCGTGGCGCGTCCTTGTTGTTTTCGGTATTCGGTTTCCCCCCGCCGTTATGAGGAGGCGAGTAGCGCAGGGGCAGACGGATCAGGGCTGGCGTTGTTTGAGGCGTTAGCCGAGTTTAGCCAGACCCCGCCTGACCCGAGCAACGCAGTGAGCCTGTAGCGCAGCGGAAGGCCGACGAATCCGGCTCGCCTTCTCTTTGCTTACTTTCTCTTGGCGAAGCAAGAGAAAGTGAGTCGCCCGCCGGGGCGAGACCCGGCACGCCTGCGTGGTCAAGCACCTAAGCGAATCGCCAAGACGCTACGAATTCAATAGCTACAAGCGAAGGAATGAAAAGGGCTAGAAGCCCATTTCATTCATAAACAATCAAAGCCTTGCCGCTTTCAGCCTGCGCCATCCACCCCGCCAGCGCCGCATCAGAAGGAAAGAACTTCGCATCCTCCCCCAGCTGCAACTCAGCCGTAGCCCCAAGCCCCGGCCCCTGCCGCCGCAACGACAACCGCACCCCCAGCCCGCGTACCAGCTCCCCCTGCTCCGTCATCTCGCGCTTCGGCGGAAAGTCCGCCACCAGGCGCGGAATGTCCGGCGCCTTGCCATTCACCATCACACGCAAAAACTTGCCAAAGCGGCAACGCGCGGCGGCCAGATCCCATACCTGGTTCACAGTGAGTTGCAAACCGCCAGAGAAACGGTCCGGCTGCACCTTGCCCATGACGATGATGAGCTCGTCGTCCTTGAAGAGGTGCTTGTTGGCGTTCATCATGGCCTCGTCGACGCGGGCGTCGATCACACCACTCTTGTCGTCGAGCTTGAACAGGCCCAGCTTGCCGCGCTGGCCGTTGATGACGCGGAAGTCGGTGATGATGCCGGCCAGCAGCTGCGGCTCGCGGGTGTCGATCAGGTCTTCGATGGAGCGCTTGGCAAAGCGCCGCACTTCGAGGGCCACCTCGTCGAACAAATGGCCCGAGAGGTAGAAGCCCACCGCCGTTTTCTCGAAGGTCAGGCGTTCCTTCACGCCCCAGGGCAGCATCTCCACCAAGTCGGGCTCCTGCGTGCTGGAGCCGTGGTCGTCGTCGCCCATCATGTCGAACAGGCCGGTCTGGTTGGCGTTGGCCTGGGTGGCGTTGGCGAAATCAAAGGCGCGGTCGACCGAGGCGATCAAGGCCGCGCGGTTGAGCTGCAGCGAATCAAAAGCCCCGGCCTTGATCAGCGCCTCAACCGTGCGCTTGTTGAGCTTGGAACGGTCCACCCGCACGCAGAAGTCGAACAAGCTGGTGAACGGGCCGCCTTCTTCACGCGCCTTGACGATGGACTCAATCGCCTGCTGGCCCGTGCCCTTGACGGCGCCCAGGCCGTAGCGGATGGCTTTGTCGGAGATCGGCTCGAAGCGGTAGTTGCCACGGTTGACATCGGGCGCCTCGAAGGTCATGCCCATCTTGAGGCCGTCCTCGAACAGGACCTTGAGCTTGTCGGTGTCGTCCATCTCCACCGTCATGTTGGCGCAGAAGAACTCGGCCGTGTAATGGACTTTCAGCCAGGCCGTGTGGTAGGCCAGGAGCGAGTAGGCGGCGGCGTGCGATTTGTTGAAGCCGTAGCCGGCGAACTTCTCCATCAAGTCAAAGACCTCGTCGGCCTTTTCCTCGCTGATGTTGTTCTTGGCGGCACCGGCGCGGAAGATGGCGCGGTGCTCGGCCATCTCTTCGGCTTTCTTCTTGCCCATGGCGCGGCGCAGCATGTCGGCGCCGCCGAGCGAGTAGCCGCCCAGGATCTGCGCCGTCTGCATCACCTGCTCCTGGTAGACCATGATGCCGTAGGTCTCGCTCAGCATCTCGGCCACCATGGGGTGCGGGTACTCGATCTCCTCGCGCCCGTGCTTGCGCGCCACGAAGCTGGGGATCAGGTCCATCGGGCCCGGGCGATACAGCGCGTTCAAGGCAATCAGGTCTTCCAGGCGCGTGGGCTTGGCGTCGCGCAGCATGCCCTGCATGCCGCGGCTTTCAAACTGGAACACGGCTTCGGTCTTGCCGTCCTGGAACAGCCGGTAGGTGGCCTTGTCGTCCAGCGGGATGTTCTCGAAAGCGAAGTTCTCCTGACCGGCGTGGCGCTTCATGATGAACTCGCGCGCGATTTCAAGAATAGTCAGCGTGGCCAGGCCCAAGAAGTCGAACTTCACCAGGCCAATGGCCTCGACGTCGTCCTTGTCGTACTGGCTCACGGCCGAGTCGCTGCCGGGCTGCTGGTACAACGGGCAGAAATCGGTCAGCTTGCCCGGGGCGATCAAGACGCCCCCGGCGTGCATGCCGACGTTACGCGTCATGCCTTCGAGCTTTTGCGCCAAGGCCAGCAGGGTCTTGACCTCGTCCTCTTTCTCCAGCCGCTCGGCCAGGATCGGCTCGGCCTTGATGGCGCCGTCAATCGTGATGTGCTGGCCCGGCTTGTTGGGGATCAGCTTGCTGATGCCGTCACAGAAGGTGTAGCTCATGTCGAGCACACGGCCGACGTCACGGATGGCGGCGCGCGCCGCCATGGTGCCGAAGGTGGCGATCTGGCTCACTGCGTCCTTGCCGTACTTGTCCTTGACGTAGTCGATCACGCGGTCGCGGTTGGCCTGGCAGAAGTCGATATCGAAGTCAGGCATCGAGACGCGTTCCGGGTTCAGGAAACGCTCGAACAGCAGGTTGTATTCGAGGGGGTCGAGGTCGGTGATCTTCAGCGCATAGGCCACCAGCGAACCGGCACCGGAACCCCGGCCCGGGCCGACCGGGCAGCCGTTGGCCTTGGCCCACTGGATGAAGTCGCCCACGATCAGGAAGTAGCCGGGGAAGCCCATCTTCAGAATCGTGTTGATCTCGAACTCCAGCCGCTCCAGGTAGCGCGGCCGCTGCTTGTCGCGCTCGGCCTCATCGGGGTAGAGATGCTTGAGACGTACCTCCAGGCCTTCATGCGAGGCATAGCGGAAATACTCCTCGGGCGACATGCGCCGCCCATCGACTTCGGGTGTCGGGTACTCCGGCAGTTGCGGCTTGCCCAGCACCAGCGTGAGGTTGCAGCGCTTGGCAATCTCCTGCGTGTTGGCAATGGCCGAGGGCACATCGGCAAACAGTGCCTCCATCTGCGCCGCGCTCTTGAAGTACTGCTCGCGCGTGAACTTGCGCACGCGGCGCTGGTTGCCCAGGATTTCGCCCTCGGAAATGCAGACACGCGCCTCGTGCGCCTCGTAATCGTCTTCCTTGGTGAACTGCACCGGGTGCGTGGCCACCACCGGCAGCTTCATGCGCGCGGCCAGTTGCACCGCCGCCATCACATGGACTTCGTCGTCGCTGCGGCCGGCGCGTTGCAGCTCAATATAAAAACGGTGTGTGAAGAGGGAGCCCAGTTGCAGAGCCACCTCGTGCGCGCGCGCCTCGTCGCCTTGCACCAGGGCCTGCCCGACCGCACCGGCCTGTGCGCCGGACAACGCAATCAGGCCTTCGTTCAATTCTTTCAGCCAATCGAGCTTGACGACGGCCTGCGCCTTGACCACGTTCTGCGTCCAGGCCCGCGCCAGGATTTCAGACAGATTGAGATAGCCCTGCTTGTTTTGCACCAGCAGCAGCATTTTGGAGAGCGCCGTCGGGTCCTGCCCCAGCCCTTCGAGCATGATTTCCACGCCGATGAGCGGCTTGACGCCCTTGCTCCGCCCCTCCCGGTAGAACTTGATGGCGCCAAAGAGGTTGTTCAGGTCGGTGATGGCCAGCGCCGGCTGGCCATCCGCCGCCGCGGCCTGGACGATCTCGTCGATGCGGTTGGTTCCGTCGACAACGGAAAATTCGGTGTGGAGGCGCAGGTGGACAAACATGGCTTCATTGTAGGAAATTGGTTTTCCTTGTTTGCCCGTTTTCCTAGCATCTTTTTATTTTTCTGCAGTTTTCTTTCCCCCCTCACTCCCCCTCGCCCCTCTCCCGCCCCGCCGGGCGGAAGAGGGGAGCCTTATTTGATTACTTCGTGTCGATCAAGCTTCTACGACTCAACCGTTGCTCCTGCGTCTGGCGCGCACAGCCATGACCTTGCCGCCGTAGAAGCCTTGTCGAAGACCAGAAACCGAATGAAGCTCCCCCTTTCCGCCCCGGCGGGGGTGCCAAGCAACGGCGCTACCGTTGCGCACCTATGGTGGGCACAACGCCCCGCACGCGCAAAGCGCGTGCTCAGGGGCTGGGGGATAGGGGGGGTACAAACGATCGGAGACAAATAAACCCAGCCAACCGTCAGGTTAAAAATCAATCCGGCTTGATGTTGTTGTCCTTCACCACCTTGGCCCAGATGTCGATCTGCTTGTCTATAAAGGCGCGCGCCACTTCGGGCGAGCCGCCCACCACATCAATGCCCTGGGCGTCGAGCTTCTTCGCCACCTCGGGGTTCTTCAGCGCCTTGTTCACTTCCTCGTTCATGCGCTTGATGATCTCGGGCGGCGTCTTGGCCGGCGCCAGGATGGCCCACCAGGCCGGCGCCTCGAAACCGGCAAAACCGCTCTCGGCCATGGTCGGCACATTGGGCAGGTCAGGGGCGCGCTTGCTGGACGTCACGGCCAGCGGGCGCATGCGCTTGCTGTCGATGTGCGGCTTGGTGACGAACACCGAGCCGATGGACAGCGGCACGTGGCCGGCCACGGCGTCGTTCATCAAAGGGCCGCCGCCCTTGTAGGGGATGTGCTGCCAGTCCAGGCCGCCGCTCTTGCCCAGCAGGGCCATGGCCAGGTGGCCCAGGCTGCCGGAGCCGATCGAGCCGTAGCTCACATTCTTGCCCGCCTTGGCCGCGGCCACCACGTCGGCAAAGGTCTTGTACTCGGACGCCGCGTAGGTGGCCAGCACCATGGGTGAGGTGCCGACCAGCGCGATTGGTGTCAGGTCCTTCTTGGTGTCAAAGGGCAGGCCGGGGATCAGGCTCGGGTTGACACCATGGGTATCGAACACCACGGCAAAGGTATAGCCATCGGCCGGGGCCGCCGCCACCATGCCGGTGCCAATGGAGCCGGAGGCACCGCCCTTGTTGTCGACGATGATGTTCTGGCCGAGTTGCTGCGAAAGCGGCTGCGCCAGAATGCGCGCCACTTGGTCGACCGAGCCGCCGGGCGGAAACACCGCCACGAACTTGATCGGCTGTTTACCCGGCCAGGCCTGCGCCAGGGCACTTAAAGGGACGGCTAGGCCAGTGGCGGCCGTCAATGCCAGCAGGGTGTTCAGGGTGCGTCTTTTCATGGTCATGTCGGTCTCCGTCAAAAACGCAAGTATCCCGCGCTTGCCGCAGCCGCGCTTTGCGGAAATTACCAATCGGGTTTACGCGAACATCGCCACGGCGACGCCCCTGAGCACCTTTTGGCGGCACAATCCGCGCATGGTCCGTTCCAGCCAACTCCTGCACGCCCAGCGTGAACCCGCCCCGACCCGCCCTGCCGCCACCGTCTTGCTGCTGCGCGATGGCGTGGAGGGTCTCGAAGTGCTCATGACGCGCCGCGCCGCAACAGCCAGCTTCGCGCCCGGCGCCTATGTCTTTCCCGGCGGCGGCGTGGATGCTGCCGACGCGCAAGCCCATGCGCAGGCACGGCGCCGCCCAACGCAGAGCGAGCTGCACCTGACGCAGGCCATTGCCGCCATCCGGGAAAGCTTTGAAGAGCTCGGCATCCTGCTGGCGCGCCGCGCCGATGGCAGTCACGCTGACGCCAACGACATGGCCCGGCTGGACCGCCAGGCCCCGCTTCTCGAACAGTGCCTCTCACACGGCCTGACGCTGGCGGCCGACGAGGTCTTCGTGCTGGCGCACTGGATCACCGACCGCGATCTGCCGCGGCGCTTCGACGTGCCCTTTCTGGTGGCACGTATGCCAGTGGATCAGACGCCGGTGGCCGATGACAGCGAGCAGTTCGACCCGGTCTGGGTGCGCCCCGGCGATGCCCTGGCGCGCCACCGCGACGGCCACTTCTTCATGATCTTCCCCACCCTGCGCACCCTGGAGCGGCTGCTGCACTACCCGGATGTGGATGCTGTGCTGCGCGCCTGCGCCGCCACTGACGAGCCGCTATGGACCAGCTGCCCGCGCGTCGGCCTGCTCGGCGCCAAGGAAGCGCGCTACATGGAACATGAATCACCGTTCGGTGAGCTGGCGCTGGTCTGTCCCGACGGCCAGATGCTGCACCACCTGGACTGGCAATCGGAACAGCCGGTACCGCTGCTGCGCAACGTGATGCGCCTGACTGCGGCCAACCCCAGCGTGATGACCGGCCCCGGCACAAACAGCTACCTGGTGGGCGACCCCTTGAGCGGCTACATCGTCATCGATCCGGGCCCGGACGACCCGGAGCACATCGAACGCCTGTGGCGCGCCGCCTGTGGCGACATCCGCATGATTGTGTGCACCCACTCGCACGCCGACCACGCGCCGGCTGCGCGGCCGCTGCAGGCGCGC
>OFPB01000093.1_pt1 | contig 7629 bp, 6 predicted proteins | sample 1542511 | NCBI WGS metagenome assembly OFPB01 (sample SAMN05503970, study PRJEB24370) | sediment metagenome | isolation source: lake sediment | place: USA: Lake Hill lake, St. Paul Island, Alaska | collected 2013
CCGAGATCTACACTCTTTCCCTACACGACGCTCTTCCGATCTCCAGGCGCGGGGCGGTGGCGGCAAGTGGGTCGGGCCGAGACACGGGCACCAGAACCCAGGCGCCAGCCTGGAACATGGGGCAGGCCAACGCTGGATCGTAGGGAGGCGGCGCGGTGTCGGTGCTGCCCATCCAGTCGGCCGGGTTGGCGGTGGCGATGTGCTCGCCGGTGTGCGGGCTGTAGTAGTGTTTCATTGTGCGACTCCAAGGCGGTTGAGAAGGTTGAAAGAATTGGCCCACTGCGCGTGGCCGCGCCATGCAGCCAGGAAACGCTGGCGCTGCAGTTCCAGGCCGGGTTTGCTGTACTTGGCCAGCTTGCGCTTGGCGCTGATCACGCTGGCACGCAGCAGCAGCTTGTGCGTGGGCCAGACCCGGTAGCCCAGCCACGGCAGGCCCTGGGCGCATGGGGTGATGCTCCACTTGGAAAAGCGCATCTTCAGCGTCTGCTCTGCCACCCATTGCAGGCCGTGCTGGATGACGGCCAGCGCCTCGCGGCTGTGCGCAAAGATCACCGTGTCATCCATGTAGCGAATCCACGCGCTGATCTTGAGCTTGTGCGTGATAACTCGGTCCCAGATATGGCCGTACACGTTTGCAAAAAGCTGGCTGGTCAGGTTTCCAATCGGCAGGCCCGCGCCCGTGGTGGGAGCGATGTGCTCGATCAGGGCCAGCGTGGCGCGGCAGCTCAACTTGCGGCGCAACTCGGTGTGCAGCGTGGCGCGGTCTACGCTGGCGAAAAACTTGCTGAAGTCCATCTTCAGCACCCAGGTGAAGCCGCGGCGCATATGCGCCTGGGCGGCCTTCACGCCGGTGTGCGTGCCGCGCCCCGTGCGGCAGGCGTGGCTGTTGGGTAAAAATGTTTTCTCGAATATCGGCTCGATGATGTTGCACAGCGCGTGCTGCACCACCCGGTCACCAAACGGCAGGGCCGATATTTGGCGCGGCTTGGGCTCGTACACCATGAACTTGCGTGGCTCGCTGGGGCGGTAGCTGCCATCCAGCAGCGCGTTGCGCAGCAGGCCGATGTTGGCCGCCAAGTGCTGCTTGAAGGCCAGGTGGCCAGCTGTGTACCGCTTGCCTCGGGTGGCCTTGCGGTAGGCGCTGTACAGGTTGTCGGTTGTTGCAATCTGTTCGATCAGGTTGCGGTATTTTTGTCCCATGAATCCCCTGCTTTGAAAATTTGCAAGTGCGTCTTTCGATGTTTCACTACTCGACGCTCTCTTGACCCCGATATGTATTTGCCGAAGCAGGTGACGTGGCCGACCACAATGAAAATCATGGGTCTGCACCAAGGGCCTTGACCGTTTGGTGCGGGAGAATTTGTCGTCGCAGGCGGCCCGCAGACCGATGTTCCAGTTCGAGTTCGTCGGCCCGTTGTTCCAGTTGGACGTGCGAGAGCCGGAGTTGGCCGCGTTGTCGCGATTGCCGCTTTTATCCACGTTCACCCTTTCCTGAAGTCTTGGCCCTGATCCACGAGCCGAGCATCCTGCCAACCTCAGCCAGGTGCACGGATGCAACCTCATGCTGGTGCCGGCTGATGAGCCTGCGTTTTTCATCGGCCAGAAACCTCAGTTGAAAGCGCAAGTGGGCAAGCCCGGCGTCTGCGGCATAAAGCCGCGAGACTTGGCCAGACTTACCCGCCTGCGCAAACAGATTCGCCTGCTCGAACATGCTGGTTATCAGCATGTCGCGCACCACATGGTGCGTGCGGCGGATATTGATGGCGATGGGGTAGGCGTAGTCCACAAACACCCCAAAGCGCTCCACTATGGCCATCTCTTTGTGGCTGGCCAGATCGTCTTTTAAGACCTCCATGTTGGTGTGCTCCGGTGCAGTGCCACGGCTTTCGCCGCGTCAAGCAAGCATCAAGTGGTCGCAGGCGGCCCGCAGACCGATGTTCCAGCCCGAGTACGTCGGCCCGTTGCCCCAGCCGGACGTGCGAGAGCCGGAGTTGGCCGCGTTGTCGCGAACGCCGCCCAGCAGCACCTTGACTATCCCGCTGGTGTAAGACTGGCCACGACCGCCGTTGGCTACGTAGGCGCTGGCCACGCCGCCACTGTCGTCGCCCCAGGTCCAGTGGTGGCCGGTGGCCTGCTCCACGCCGTACTTGCTGGTGTAGCCCGCCTGGCGGGTGGTGAGCGGGATGGTGCTGGCCGCGCCGCCCAGAGACTGGTTTTCTGTCACGCCGAAGAAGGCGATATTGGCCTCGGCATCGGTGAGCAGGCGTGCTCCGTAGGCGCGTGCGTGCTCGCTGGCGCGCCACCAGTTGTAGTCGGCATAGGTGAGCGTGCCATTGCCGCCCATGGTGGCTGGTATTTTTGGCAGTACCGTACCGCTGGCCACGTCGGTGTTGTACTTGCTCAGGCCGTTGGTGTCGCAGTTGGTGCTGGCGTAGTAGATCGCCACCCAGTTGCCAGCATCGGTGAGCACGAAGCCTTTTTGCGCCCGCAGGTCGCTCACATTGGCGCGCCACTTCAAATCCCACAGGCTGTATTTGTTGATGCCCGCAATGTCGTCCACCTGGCCCTGCGTCCACACCATGCCGCCCGTATCCACCGTGCCCAATGTGTTGAATGAGCCGCCGGCAACTGTGGTTCCGGGGGCTACCAGGCCGTAATGAAAGCCGCCGATCAGGCGGCTGTTGGCGGTGGTGTAGCCCGTGGGGTTGGTGAAGCTGCTATCGGCCCGCACCGTGCCGTCCTGGCAGGCGTAGATAGCGTAGTCCGTGCCGGCCGCCATCGATGGCATGACCACACTGGTAGCAGCTGTGAATTTGATGGCGATTCCAAACACATCAACCACGGTGTTAGCCTTGATTTGCAGGGTTCCGGCGCCAGTTTTTGTAAAAGCAACAGACGCCGAGTCAACCTTGTAAAACAGGCCGCTTGAGCTTGATGTGATCACGCCGTTAGCCGGGTTGAGCAGCACCCACTTGTCCAGCGTGGCATCGTATTGCAGCTCAGCCCAATGCCCCGCCCCATCCATATCCCCAGCCACCAGTGCCCTGCCTGCGCCCTTGACGATGATCTTGGCCGTTAGCCCGTTGGGGGAGAAGGTGGGCGTGGTGGTGGCATTGGCGGCAGTCAGACGCACGCACAAGGTCAGCCCGTTGGTTAGCGCGGGCACGGCCGGGGTGTAGGTGGCGGTGATGGCATCGGCCGTACCGGTGGCGGCGGCGGTGATCTGGGCGCCGCTCTGGATGCCCAGGTCAGCCAGCGGCCCTACCGAAATCCAGGCGCTGTTGGCTGCGTTGCGCTGCTTGAGAAGGCCGCTGGCGGTGTCAGCCCAGAACTGGTATGGGTAGGTGGTGACGGGGGCGGTGGCGCCGCTGCTGTTGCCTACCAGCGCGGCCAGGGCGTTGTTAAGGTCCGCCCGGAAGGCAGCCCCGCCCTGGTTGGCAAGTGTCATGGTGTGTTGGCTCATGGGTTCTCCTTATGCTGGTGTCTTGGCATCCACCAGCAGGGTGCTGATGGACAGGTTGTGGGTGGCGCTGGCGCTGACCAGATCGAGCCGGTATTTCGCGGCGCGGCAAGTCACGTCGGCAACAAAAAATGGCGTCCACGGACCCCAGGCGGGGGTGCCGGCGGGGTCGTCGTTGGTGGTGGCTACAAACAGGGTGGCGTCGGTATCGTTGATGACGGAGCCGTCGATGTCGTCCCAATCGTCCACATAGAGGGTGCGGCTGTCGATCAGGTCGGCCGTGTCGAAGTTGAGCAGCTTGATGTCAGACTCCAGCCGGCGGGTGGCGACGGCTCCGAAGTCTTGGTAGGCGCTGAATGCATAGCTTCCGGTGGCTCTGATGCCGCCCAGGGAGTCGATGTTGGGCCAGGTGTCGATGTTGCCGGCATAGGCGTCGATGGTGGTGAGGCTGTCGAGCTTAAGGATGCCGTCTACCACTGCCACGTTGGTTCTGGCGCCGGTAAAGCCCGGGTGCTGGATGCTGGTTGCCACGGTGGTGAATCCAGTCACCATGCCCTCGGTGGCGACGAAGCTGGTCATGCTGGCGCTGTAGTTGGCCGAGCTGTCCTTGGCCTTGGCCATGTAGGTGCCAGTGATGAGCGGCAAAAGGCCGGTGACGGCGTCGCCGTTGAACTCTTCCAGAATGATGCCGTCATTCCAGGTGGCGCCCGTGGTGAGCGGGCTGTGACGCACCACGATGCGCCCGCCAAGGCGCACGTCCAGATCGGCGCTGAGTGTCCAGGCGGCAACAGCGACGCCGCCAACCTTGGTAACAGAGAAGCCACTGATGGTAGCGGGCGCCGCAGTGAGGCCCAGCAGCTCTTTGGTGGTGGTGGCGCTGTAGGCGCCGCGCACGCCAATAGAGTTTTCCGCACGCACGCGGAAGCTGTAGACGCCGGGCGCCAGGTCATCGATGGGTGTGCTGGTGGTGGCCACCTTGGGCAGCGGAATCCAGGCGCTGTCAGCGGAGAGCTTGTATTCCGGCAGGTAGCCGTTGACAAACGGGTCTACCACGGCGGCCCAGCTCATGGTGGCACGCACCTTGACGCCGGCGCTGCCGGTGGTCTGGTACAGGCTCTCAGTCACCAGCGGCGCTCCAGGTGCGGAGACCGTGAACACGTCGGGCAGGCTGGTGCTGGAGGCGCCGGTGATGGTGGTCAGCGTGTCCAGGTTGTACACGGTGTCGTCGTATTCGGCGACGACCAGGTCCACCTCTTCATCGTTCTTGATGTCGATCTGGATAACGCGGAATTTCTTGGCGGTCCAGCCCGGGGTGCTGTGGGTGATGGTGACCACATCGCCCACCTCGGCGCGCAACCCCTCTTGCAGGGCTGAGAACTTGACGCTGATACCGAAGCGGCTTTGCTTGAGCACCAGGCCAGCGATCTGCTGGGCGCGGTAGATGTCGGCGGTGTATGGAAGGTCGAGCTTTTGCTCCAGCAGCAGGCCGTTGTCGGCGGTACGGTAGGCCGGGCTATCGCTGATGGCGATGTCTTGCTGCCAGGTGCGCGCGGCGTTGTAGAAGCCGGCGCTGATGCGGTTGAACTTGGATCTGCGCCCGGGCTGGCTGATGGTCCAGTTGCCGGTGATGTTGTCTTCAGTGAAAGCGAATGGCGTGCCGCTCCACAGCTTGTCAATCACCAGTTTGTACTTGCCACCGCTGTAAATGAGCATGCCACGGCAGGAGGACAGCAGGCTCTTGACGTTGTCGAACAGGCTGCTGTTGATGTCCACCAGTCCGTCGCAGGTGTAGCGGGCCTGGTTTCCTCCGGGAACGGCTACCAGTTCATCGCAATGGTTGGCGGCCACGATGATGCTGGCGTCGTCGATCAGGCTGACGCTGATGCCGCGTCCGTAGCGGCTGTTGGTAAGGTAGTCGCGGATGGCCAGCGCCGGGTTGTTGCTGTAGGTGGCGAGGCCGGTGCGCGGGTCGTACAGCTTGCGGCCAAGCACGTCGCAGGTGATGGTGGGCAGGCCGCGGAATACGTTTCCGTCGTATTTGAGGCGCAGGTACACATAGGCCGCGCCGGCGCCGGTGTGGGCGCTAGTCCACTTGGTTGGAACGGCGGCGATAAGCGCGGCGCTGGCGGCCTGGGCGTCGGTGCCGGTGTAACTCTCGCTGGCGACCAGGCCGCTGTACTTGGCGTCGGTGATGGGCGTGTCGTCGAGGTAAATCTGGGTGATGGCGTTGATTTCTCCTTCGCCCAGCGCCAGCACGATGTGCAGGTACTCGTTGCTGCTGCCGCTTGGCTCCAGCAGCACGCGGGTTCCGCCAATGCGGCGGCTGCCGTATACCACGGGAAGCGCAGCCACGTTGGAGCTGCTGTTGATGAGGGTGCCCTGGGCGGCCTGCTGGCTGACGGAGCCGGGGGGCGAGGAGAAGGCGCTGCGCACTACATTGCCGACCATCCCGACAGCAACCATGCCGGCGCCGGCACCGATGACGCCGCCCACCGCCAGCTCGGCGCCGACGGCCAGGCCGGCATCGAGCAGGGCGAAGGCGGCAGCTTCGGCGACATATTCGCTGGCGGCTCCCATGACAAATGAAACGACGGCTGCGCCTGCCATATCAGACCCCTACCCGCTGCACAGCGCGGCCCCAAATGGATTCGACAAAGTGGTAGCCCATGCGCCGGAGCAGCGGGGCAAAGTCGCGCTCGGGCTTGATGTGCCAGTAGATGTAGTCGGCCAGCGCGCCGAGCGCCGTGTTGGCGTGCTGCAGCAGGCGCAGGCCGGTGTTGCCGTGGCGCGCCTCGGCTGTCAGGAACACGGCATCGACATAGGCGGTGCAGGTGGCTCGGCTGTGCAGGTGCGGGCGCAGGAAGGCGCCCAGGTAACCCACCAGCCTGCCATCCATTCGCACCGTCAGCACGAAGAGCTGGCCAGCGGCTTCCAGCGCTTCGAAGGTGGCCCAGTCTGGGTCGAGCGTGCGGGCATCCTTGTCGTGCGCCACTTCGTCCCAGTGCTGCGCCAGCAGGTCGGCCAGCTCGGGGCGCACGCGCGCCAGTGGCTCTCGGGCAAAGGTGGCGCTGGTCATGCCGCCCCCCACTTGATTTCCTTGTTGAGGTTGGCCACGTACTCAAAAAAGCGGTCTCCGGGAAAGAACACCTGCTGCTCTTGCGGGTTGGTGTGGCGGCCGGCTTTGCGGTCGAAGTCGCCCCACTGGCTAGTGGCGCTGATGGCTACGGTGCATTTGCCATCGGGCGAGTCGGCTACGGCCATGCTGTCCATGCGGCCATCGAAGATGATGATGGGCGAGCTGATGACGGCCTGGGTGTAGTCCAGAAAGGCTTTGTAGATCACCATCCGGCGGTCGATGTACTGTTTGGTGAGCGCGGTGGAGATCCACACCTGGTCCACCGCGCTGACGGTGAGCGTGAGGTTTGGAACTTGCAGTTCGGCGGTTTCGGTCAGGCCATCGAAGCTCAGGAAGTGACCGTTGGCGGTATAGGTGTTGCCACCCCAGTCGATGTTGCGCCAGGCGTCCGTGACGCGGATGGTGCCGTCGTCGAAATAGGTCTCCACCAGGAAGCACGGCGAATTGGTACTTTTGAGTAGCTCGGTGATAAAGCCTGCTGATGCGCCGCGATCCATTACCAGGCCTCCACCAGGTCGATTTCAAGCCCATAGATCACGCCGGGCGAGAGGTTGGCGTCCAGGTTGTCGCTGGCCAGCGCCACGGTAAAGGGCACGCTACTGGTGGTGAGCGCCTCGCCGTTGGCGGGCGAGGCAATCAGCGCTGGCTGGATGCTGAGCGTGGCGGTGCCGGTGCCGCTGCTGTTGGCGTCGGCCGTCACCATGTAGACCTTGCTGTGGCCGGCGAACTTGAGCAGGTCGCCCGCCTTGGCCACGCCGGTCTGGCTGGCGGTGAAGCCGGAGAGCGCCACGCTGGCGCCGCTCTGCCCTGCCCCGCTGACCACTGGCGCTCCGGCCCAGGTGCCTTGCGGCGCGGTGTGGCCGGGAAGAACGGTGGTGAAGGTGTCGGCCTGGCCGCGCTGGCTGAGTAAAAAGGCGTGCAGCGCAGCAAACTCGGCCCGCTTCATAGGCGGGAAAGCAAAGCGCATGCCCCAGCGCTGCGCGCCGCGCGTGCGGGCCTGGCGCAGATCGGAAGAGCACACGTCTGAACTCCA
>OFPB01000107.1_pt1 | contig 4097 bp, 8 predicted proteins | sample 1542511 | NCBI WGS metagenome assembly OFPB01 (sample SAMN05503970, study PRJEB24370) | sediment metagenome | isolation source: lake sediment | place: USA: Lake Hill lake, St. Paul Island, Alaska | collected 2013
GTGTGCTCTTCCGATCTTTGGAGGGAAAATGGAAATGAAGAAACCTTCTTTAGTGAAAGAAGCTTTACCAAGAAAACAGTTAGAAGAAAAAGCCAAAACATTGAAAGAAATCTTGACCGACTTACATGGAACACGGCATTGCGACCTTTATTCTAAGGAGGGATATTTGGACAAAAGGAAGTGGGTTTTGCTTTCGAAACACCAACAAGCCTACACAGAACTCGAAGAAGTTTTTGACCGTTGCAGAATCGACCTTGATAATATGCGAAAGGAGCGTGAGTTGCAGAAACAGAAACTCCAAGAACTTTCAACAGAAATAGAAAATCTGAGAAGGCACAATCATTATGATGCTAAAACTGATATGTGGCAGATTCCTCAAAGACAACTTTTTGCCCTAGAAAAAGAAGCGAAGACTTTGTTGGGGTTGTGATGTTGTGCCTTGGAAAAATTCACCTTGCCCTAAATGTGGTGCGCAAAGAGGGGTGAAGCAAATTAAATTTCTAAAGGTAACTAGGATTGGCGAGCATAATGACCGCATGGAATACGGACGAGCTATATTTAGATGCAGATGGTGCAAGCATGAATGGGAAGATTGGGGGCATCATAGAAGAAGGAAGTTGGGGTTGTGATGGAACAAACCAGCCTAGAAGCCTACCGCACGTTAAACCGTGAAACCCGAAGGCAAAAAGTCCTAGACGTTTTCCGCAAAAACCCCGACCTGACATTCACAGACAAGGAACTAGGCTACATGCTGCGTTGGCCTATCAACTGCGTCACGCCAAGAAGAGGCGAACTTGCTAAAATCCGCAAAATCGTGAAGGCTGGCTCGCGAGTCTGCCCAATCACGCGGAAACGCTGTAACGCATGGAGACTAAACCGATGACAAGCCGAATGTTTCCGTTCATAAATAAAACATGGAATCCCGTTGGAGGCAAATGCCAGATCAAGTGTTCTTACTGTTGGGCAAGGAAACTAATCAAAACCTACAACATGCAAAAGTACGTTGGAGAGGCTAGACTTTTCCCTCAAGAACTACGCAAGACTTTCAGTGAAAATGACGTTGTGTTTGTCTCAGACATGCGCGATCTCTTCGAACCAAACGTTCCAACAAACATGATTCAAGCAGTCTTAGACTTCATTCAAAAAAGCCCAGCGACCTTTCTCTTATTGACTAAAAACCCCAGACGCTACCTAGAATTCAAATTGCCAGCGAACTGCATCGCGGGAGCTACGATAGAAACAGACGTCGGATTAGATGACCGCTTCATAAGTATGCGTCTAATGCACCATCCAAGAAAAATGATTGCCATTGAACCCATCATGGAATTCACACCAGACTTCCAACAAAAACTATTCGGTATCTTTCCGGAGTTTGTTGCCGTAGGATATGACAACTACAACAATCATTTAGATGAGCCAGAACTGGAAGACACAGAAGCACTTATTCACGGGTTGGAAAATCGGGGAATCAAAGTTTACCGCAAAACGGTTAGAGAGGCAAACCGATGAAAGCCAAAATAACATTCTATTCTGATGCTGCATGGGAAAAACTTGACCGCGAAAAGAGTGGCATGTTCAAAGTGCGAAAATACGAGGATGGACACGTGCAGGTGAGCGAAGAATGATACGATGCCCAAAATGCGGATATGAAGATGATCCAATGTGGAAGCCTTACTTCTTTCATTTGTACTGGGAATATGCGCCACTGGAAAACTTCAAAGAAACCGTACCAACAAATCTCAACAAGAAACACTGTGAAGCGGGAAACTTTTGGTATCATTTCGAGGACGAATTCTATTATTACTATGTTGGTGGCAAGACGCGCAAGATCATAAGACGTTTTCCGAAGGGTAGAGAAAGCATGGTAAACCGGAAACTTTACGAGAAAACGCCTAGTGAGAAAGGGATGCCTGACATTTTCCAGAAACGGCTTCTTGAGGTGGCACAGAAATGACACAAGAAAAAATTAAAGTTGTATTAGATAGTATGTTATTCTGGTATCCCAAAATCAAGGATTTGTCAATTCCGCAACCGAAAACAGAGATTCTTATAATAGAACCGAAAGACCTATCCAAACTGATGAATGAAGCCGTTCCAGACAGTTTCACTGCAAAAGTTAAGGTTGTTTGTGATAGAATGGGTTATCCTTGCTTTCTCAGAACCGACTTAGCCAGTGGCAAACACTCGTGGAAGAAATCCTGTTTCGTAGATTCGCCTAAAGACCTCTGGGAGCACATCTTTGAGGTGGTTTCATTCAATCTTTGCGCGGATTTGATGGGGCTAGATTTTAAAGCTCTCGTGGTTCGTGAATTCATTGCTATGGATAGCCGATTCACCGCATTCTATGGAGATATGCCTGTCAACCCAGAAAGACGATACTTCATCAAGGATGGAAAGGTAGTTTGTCATCATCCGTATTGGATTGAGGAAGCAATAGAAGATTCAAAAAGTCCAAGCGTTTCTAATTGGAGAGATATTGCCAAAGAAATAAATACTGAAACAAAAGAGGAAATTGAGCTTCTAACCAATTATGCTAGGCTAGTAGCTCAACAATTCGAAGGCTATTGGTCTGTGGACTTCTGCAAGGCTAAAGATGGAAGATGGATTCTCATTGACATGGTTAGAGGAGAAAGGAGTTGGCATCTAAAACATGACGTGTGAGTTTGCGTCCCCAGCCATCGAAAGCGAAGAATACCTTAGTTTCCGGTGGAGAGTAGTGTAGTAGTAGTGTAGAGTATAAGTATAAGTATATAAGTATAAGTATAAGGGAAAAAGGAGAAATGGAAAACGCTTCCAAACAAAGGAACCTACAAAGACAAAATCACGCTTTACGTTCCAAGAGACACAAAAGAACTGGTTATTCCCAGGGCAAAAGAAATCTTTACCAGAGAAGGCCGAAGTATTTCTAGGTGGTTTGAGGAAGAGCTTACTAAATATGTTGATGTTCACGATTTGGGGAATCCTCAACAACGAATTGACACTATCTGTACTCTTGGGAAACCGTACAAGGCTAATGCGTGTATGAATTGCGGAAAGAAGCCCTTCGCCAAAGTCACGAAAGGCCAAAAAACCTTTCTATTATGTAAATCTTGTTTTGCTAAGAAGAAAACACGTCTTGACAGTTGGAAAGAACTGAAATAGGGTTTTGTGGGCTTAGATTTTTCTTATGGAAAGCTTTTTCAATCGCTCAAAGATAGCGTCTATTCTTGGGTCAAGATGGCTTTCATCATTCATGGTTTTTCCTCCTGTTTTGGGCAGAAACGGTGTCTGCAACTTCGGCATTGGTAGCGTTGTTTTGGTGCTGCCAGGTTCATTTGGAATCCGTCTTTGACGGTTCTGCGTGAATTACAGTGTGGGCATTCTGGCCCATCAACAACCTTCCTCATGGTCCCACCTTCGTTTGATTAATCCAAGTGACTCTGTAGAAATCACACCCAAAAGTTGTGACATTCACAAGAACGCAATAGGCGAGTTTACAGTTCGTGAGTTCAGAGTTTCTAATTACTGTGAGATAAAGATCGCAGTCGTTCACCTGTGAATTTGTTATGAATGCGTTGCTTATGTGAAGCCCTCCATGAATGAAAACTCGGACAAAGTATGCGTTGTGTTGTATCTGTGTTTGGTTGTTGTAATCCCACGGATTCTCAGCGATGATTGTTCGCGTTTGGTTTCCCAGCAAGAAGCAAAGTGGCATGGCGACTAGACTTAACATTAGGCTAATTATTGCGGTTTGATATTTGTTCATGTTTAGATTGTCTCCTTGTTGAAGCTTTGGAGATCTTCTCTTAGTCGCTTGCTTTCCGCGTCAAGTTGCTTGTTTCGTTCTGCCAGGCTAGGCTTATGTTCTGGTTCTGGGGCTTCTGCTTCGAAGTAGTTGCATGTTTGCGAGTTGCCATCGTAGCCGACGGTGACGCATCGGAGGGGGTGGCCTAGCTGTTTCATGTGCTTTCGTGCCGGACAGCCTTGATCCTGCTTTGCTTCTGGATGTGTGCAGTAGAATGTGGGTTTGATTTCAACACGGTTCATGCTTCCACCTTTGCCAGAACATTCAGAGTAACAGCAATCCGGTCTAGGTTTGTGCGTATATCCAGTAGAGT
>OFPB01000124.1_pt1 | contig 2352 bp, 4 predicted proteins | sample 1542511 | NCBI WGS metagenome assembly OFPB01 (sample SAMN05503970, study PRJEB24370) | sediment metagenome | isolation source: lake sediment | place: USA: Lake Hill lake, St. Paul Island, Alaska | collected 2013
TTGAGAAAGCGTCAGAAGCTTAGGTCGGTGTCCACGGAACCGGCAGCAGCCCACAATCCCTCGCGGGGGCCTTATGCTGCCTAACAATCCGCTGCAGACGACGCGCCGGAGTGGCCGTCTTGTACTCAAGCGCTACCTTGGGCGCGCGCCTGAGCGGAAACGTTAGCCGGCATGTCCAACTTCCCACTTACATCCGACCAAGAGAGGGCGATTCGCGCTGCGCTGGAGGCCAGCTGGCCGACACAGTCGGCCTTTTTCAGCGACGTCCCCGCTCTGAACATGTGCAGACAGACCGCCGTAGTAGTCTGTGAAAGATTCGGTGGCGAGATCTTGGTGACGACGGTTCGAAATGTGCACGGAGATGATATCGAGCACTTTTACAATCGCATTGGGGGTGAAACGTACGATTTCACGGAATCTCAATTTCTCACCTCTGATTTCGTAAATCCCACGCGTTCTGAGCCTGTCGTAACAACCATCCAAAATGCAGCTGCCCGCATAAATATTGACCTTCCAAGAATGAGGAAGGCGTTCTTGCATGCGCTTAACTTATGCGATGCCGGCTAACAAATCGCTGGAGCGGACGCGTGATGCATAAAGTACCAAGCTCAAACCGCGGCGTGCGTGCCGCTCAGCTCAGCCGTTCGATTGCACGCAAATGACCGTACGCCGCATTCGCCTCGTTGCTTCGCTCGCTTGGGCTGCAGGTGTCTTGCTTCATCTCTTTATTTACTTGCTTCCATTCATCATGGGTACCGTGCCACCAGTACCCCAAGGGGAGGTGTATTTTGCAAACGATGTGTCGTTTCAAGCCATCGTCTTCTTTGTCGCTTGGTCACCAGTTTTGCTAGTCGTCGGGCTAGCCATTGCAGTTTTTATCTTCATCCTGGCGAGGCGCGAATCGAACAGGTCGGTCAACACCGACCCACCTTCGGCGGGCCGGTAACCGCAGCGTTATAGCTACCCTCTATACATATGAGTGCATCTGTTCTTACCGAAATCGAGTTTTGGCTACTGATAGCCTTCTCGTTCGTCCTTCCGGTCTGGATTTACTGGCTGCTGCTCTCAAAGCGAACTATCGCGCAGACAACTGTCCTTCTACTTGGGGTGGCGCTGGTCGCAATAGCTGGCGTGGACGTTTATCTATTGCAAGCACTCAAATCATTGGCCAAGTTGAGCCCAACTCCCGTAGACGATGCGGTATTTGTTTCTGAGGTGTCGGTTGCCCTTTATCTTCTGCCTGCAATGTTTGGCGGTGTCGGCATCAACCTTGTATCTCACGTTCTCATCAATCATCTTCACGATGCAGAAAAGAAGTTCAAAGATGAGCATCCAGATGCCTAACTCATCCTATATGGACGCCCCTCAAGGGCAAGAAACTGACCGATTGGGGACCAGAGGGTAAGGCGCCTGCAGTCGTCTATCCGGCGTCTGCGATGAGCCTGAACTCAGGCGGCATACCAGAGCACGGCGAGATAGTGGCACACCGTGCCGGCCATGACAAACAGATGCCAGATCAGATGGCCATACCGCAGCCGGGAATCAATGGCGAAGAATGCGACGCCGGCGGTGCAGCAGCAGCCAACATGTGCAGAGCATTCCCACTGGCGGCATCACGAATGAGAGAGGTTCCCCCGTCCCGAGTGAGCCGCGCCCGTAGGGGGCGCAGCTGATGGCCGCTGAGTGTACGGAAAAGTAGCATGATGGCAGTTTTGCGGGGGCCATCATCATGACGATGCTCGTCGATTTCTTTGCCACCGGTTCCGGTTTGATGCGTGCTGCAGCGATGGCGTTCATGCTGCTCTGGGCCGGAGCGCCGGCTTATGCGCAGCCGGCTTCGACCTCAGTGGACCTGCACACGGTCATTCGGGCCGGTGACGCAGAATCGCTGCGGCAGGCGATCGTGGCCGGGGGCTCGCTCGATGCCCGCGACAACTGGGGGCGCACCCCCCTGATCGTCGCCCTGCAGCAGGGCAAGACCGCCAGCGCGGAACTGCTCATTCAACACGGCGCCAGCATTGCGCTGACTGATGCCTGGGGGCGCACGCCCTTGCTGGTGGCCACCCAACTGAAAAACACGGCGGTCATCCGTCTGCTGCTGGCCCGAGGGGCCGACGTGAATGCGGCCAACAAGAACGACATCACGCCGCTGATCGCAGCCGCACAGACGGGCAATCTCGACGCCGCACGCTTGCTGCTGGATGGCGGCGCCGTGCCGGACCGCGCCGACAACCTGGGCTGGTCGGCCCTGATGTGGGCGGCCAGCCGCAATGACGCCACGCTGGTCAAGCTGCTCGTCGAGCGTGGTGCCGATGTCGGCATCACGGGGCGAGACCGCGCGACGGCACTGGA
>OFPB01000125.1_pt1 | contig 2241 bp, 2 predicted proteins | sample 1542511 | NCBI WGS metagenome assembly OFPB01 (sample SAMN05503970, study PRJEB24370) | sediment metagenome | isolation source: lake sediment | place: USA: Lake Hill lake, St. Paul Island, Alaska | collected 2013
GAGATCTACACTCTTTCCCTACACGACGCTCTTCCGATCTTGCTTGTTTCCATGAACGTTTTCTGGATCGTCCACCTTTCTGAACCAATTGCCCTGCTTAGTGTGCCAATTCGCCAAGTCCACTCGGAAGGCGGTGCAGCAACGCTTATCGTATCATACCCCACGTTCCGAGGGCTAGAGCCGCTTTGAAGCCAAATAACGCATATCACGCTGTTGTAGGCTTGCTTGCTCACCTGCAAAGTAGCCTTATCGTAGAAAGTGCTAGTTACGCTTCCCACCATACTCCATGAACCACTTGAATATTTGAAGTAACTGTACGTTGTTGCGCTTGAAATCTGTTCTTGAAAACAGTAATAGTTTCCAGTTGCAGTATCACATGAAACCACAGGCGAGTATGCTCCACTTAACCCTGTACTATTAATCAGGTTGTCTGTTCCCCAAGCGTCACGGTTAGCAGTTCGCACATCACTATACAAGTCGTTAGTGGAAACCTTATGGTAAACTATCATTGTTTCATTTCCATTCTTAGTTGCTCCCCAATCCGTAATTGCCACGGCTGCCGCATCAGAAGCTGTTCTTTCAGTTCCAAGCACACCCGCAGAAGTGATGTTCACACTATAAAGGACTGGAGTAGTTTTTGCATAGACGCAGACAGCAGCCTCTTTGGTGAAGCCAAAAATACATGACCTTGAACTAGTTGCAGAAGCGTAAATCACAAGTGGAAAACCAGAAGCAACCGTGAACGTGCCATCACTAGCGGTATTATGGTAAACTCTGATTCTGTAGGCTGTTCCGCTTTGGCAGTAAACGCTTATCCACGCCTTCCCCGAACCATCAAAGTCAACACTTGGATAGAAAGTAGTCGTTAAGTTTGAAGCTACTGTTTGCTGCCCAGCAGAGTCCCAGGTCACAGAGCCATCGCTTTCCAGTTCTCCCTGACCAAAATACAAGTAACTATTGCTGGACCTTGCCCAAGCATAGGCAAACTTGTAAGGCGCAACATTGTTCACGCAAACGTCAAAGCGGTTCGCGCTCGTAGCAGCCATAGTCGACCAGTTCGTGGCAGCCGCCCAAGCATCAGTAGCCCCGTTATCTGAACTGCTGAAACACTTGAAATTCGTGCCATCACTATAAAAAGCCCAGTACTGACCGTTAATATACATGCAGCCTTGTTCTTGCGAGTTGCTAACTGCCGTCGTGCTTGTGCTGGTTCCAACAGTCGCAACCGTTGCGTAGGCTCTAGGAATGAAGCATAGAGAAAACGCCAAGACTAAGACGAGAAAAAGAATCTTAGCCTTCACAACTCGCACCCTAGAGATATGTTATTGTCCAGATTGCGGTGGCTTTGCTTCCAACGCCAAACTGCTGATACGTTCCATCAGTACAATAGGCTACCGCATAAAGGTTCAAGTCTCCTGTCGGATTCCAGTGCAAGCCAATCGCACTAACACTAACATAGTTCAAAGTGCCTGTCCACTCACAAGTGAAATTGACAGCCCTGTGAGTGCCGTTCATCCATGAAACCGTGCTGTAACTCTGCTGTCGACTCAAGTTTCCAGTTGAGGCTTCCGTTGTGATCTTCGTTAGCGTGTTTGCCGGAGTGCAGTTGCCAAGGCTCATCCAATCAGTAACATTTACAATGTTGTCCGGAGTCACATTCGTAGCATTGCCAAAGCCGAAAGCGTTCCTTTCATACTGGTCTGCAATCAAGGTTTTGATGTTGTGGTGGATGGATATGTGCATTCCGCTTGCATCTGAAAAGCACCAAGTAAGTACGCCAACAGTCACGCTTCCATCATTAGGCTTGAACGTCAACCCGTAAACGCACAAGCCCAAAACCAAGAAGCAAGTTATCCAGACTGCTAAGAAGCTATGTTTGCTGTTCATGCCTTTCATTGTTCTCCTTCTTAGCTTTTAACCTTTTTCCTTTCCTGTAATCATGTGATAAACCACGAAAACCACAAAAATAAGCAGAATCGCCATAGGCCAAGCATAACGATAAGTGTTTGGTGTTGTCTGCAATCTGTCATAATACAATGATTCCAGCCCTACGATTATTGGAATAAGAAAAACCCCAGAGTATTTCCATTTCAGAAGCAACGCAATGGAGAGCGCAAAGAAAATCAGTAGCCCCATAACCCAGCCTGGTTCTCCGAAGAACATAGCTTCAAAGGCTTCGTCCATTATCGTCATGCCATCACCTTCAAGATCGGAAGAGCGTCGTGTAGGGAAAGAGTGTAG
>OFPB01000133.1_pt1 | contig 1756 bp, 5 predicted proteins | sample 1542511 | NCBI WGS metagenome assembly OFPB01 (sample SAMN05503970, study PRJEB24370) | sediment metagenome | isolation source: lake sediment | place: USA: Lake Hill lake, St. Paul Island, Alaska | collected 2013
ACCAATTGAACGGTACTCATTTCTGGTTTTCACTCCTTTAAAGAAAGCTTTTCCCATGTGGAGGAATAGCCCAATGTTTTCGGATAGGGCAATCAAAAGCGCATCCGCGAGGATAAGCCGAATGATTCTGCCTGCTCGTACAGACTTCTAGGCAATATTCAAGTGCTTCTTTTTTAGATTTGAACTCGTCAGGATTCTTCATTTTGTCGCCTCTTTCTTGTCGCCCAAAACAACCAGAATCTTGCCTCTAAGTTCTCTCAATTTCTCCTCTTCTGTTGACATACTCATCTTGAAATTGTGGAAATTCTGAACATCCTCAATTCGCTTGTCCAGTATAGCAAGAATTTGATCTGTGGATGTGTCTAGCAAACCATAAACCACATCGAGAGCTACAGCCTTCTCTTTGAAACAGTCCTTTTCGTTAATCCAAAGTTTGGCAATAGACTGAGCGTTTTCCAATATTTTCTGTTTCAAACTCATTTCTTTCCATCTCCAACATTCGTTAGAATCCAGCCGACTAGCCACATGCAGACTGCGATGGGAAACAACAAAAACCGCAACCTCAAATCCTTTCCCTCAGATTCGCAACTTTGAAGGCGTTAACGTCTTTCTTGAATTTCTTCCATCCTGACCTAGTGAAATCAATCATTGAAGATAGGGGCTGATCACTAAAAGAAATCGTTACAGGAGCCATTTGCATGTCCGAAATCGAGATTCTGAAACCTGTATTTTCTGCGTCTACATTGCCGATTACGCCTAGCGGATGGTCAATGTCAAACTTGTTAATTGCCTTCTTGAAATTCTCCCATTCTATCAAACCAAAATAGGCCGCGAAATGACTGTTTTCACTAACAGCAAGGAATTCAATATAATCTTGCTCATCTTGGTTTAGTTGAACTTCTATTCTTTCTTTCATTGGGTTCGCCTCTTCCACAACTGCAACACTCGACTATCCACGCAGAGAACAACCTGATCCGTGAACTGAGTTGTTCGGTGAAAGACTCGGCAAACACGGCAAAACTTTGGCTTTTGGGCAAAGGCAAGTTCGCAACTCTCGTCTTTCCACAGAAACGGACACTTCATTCCGACCATTCCACCCATTCGTGACCGCAACTTGTGCAAGCAAAAAAGCAGACAGAACCTTCATCTATATCCTCGTCACTCACATCCATTACATCGACACAATCAACCTGTTCTGAACCGCATTTTGGACACTTCAAACTTTCACACCCAAAACCTGTTTTAGAACTGCTTTCCTTACAGCATCGTAGTGATTCTCAAATTCCGCAAGCATATCAAGCCATTCTCGAAGTTCTTTGTTCATATTGCAGATTTCATGCAAAAGCATCGCCTGTTCAACTTCATCCATAGGAAACTTGTGTATTAACAAATCTTTGATTGTTGTCTTCATTTTTGTTTCATTCCTTCTTCCTCTTGCTTCAAATCACGCTTAACATGATACGGGTCTTCCAGGGCTTCACGAATTCGTTCAAGCTCAGCCAACATCAAAATCGTTACTTTCGTTCGCAACAGTGTTTCTTCTGACCAGCCAGTTTCCAGCAAATAAAAGATGGCAAGAGCCGTTTTGCTGTTTTTTACTTCCCGCATTTCAGCAAGAAGAACCTGCAATTTATCTAGTCTTTTGTCAGATTCTTGGTCTGGTGTTTTTTCCATGTTTCATTCCTTCCTTTGCTTCTCTCGCTATTTTTCTCGAAAGTAATTCTGCTCCAGCAAAGGCGATTACCATGCAGTAAAT
>OFPB01000138.1_pt1 | contig 1516 bp, 1 predicted proteins | sample 1542511 | NCBI WGS metagenome assembly OFPB01 (sample SAMN05503970, study PRJEB24370) | sediment metagenome | isolation source: lake sediment | place: USA: Lake Hill lake, St. Paul Island, Alaska | collected 2013
CCAGAAACGTTGGGCCGTATTGCCGACACGCCCAGGTCAATTTGACTTCGAGATCCGACTTGCGCCAGGTCGTGCCCGCAGGATGTGGATCAACGTGGTTCGCCAGGATTTCCCCCGCAAGATCACGCGACCAGGCCGACGCACCCCACACCTCCGAAGCCGAGAGTTTCGAGAACGCGGTTTTGGCCTCCTTGGCGGGCCTGACCTGCAATTCCGCCCTGACCCATTCCGGGCGTGCCAGATGCGCGTATTCGGCCTGCTTGCCCTTCTCGTAAAGCCGAAGCCGGGTGACCGATTGAGGCGACCCGAGGTACTGAGTCCGACCGAGTTCCGGAAAGTCCTGCCAGTCGCCGTGCCTCTCGCCTTTGAGCCGGTGCCGCTTCTTCACGGCCATGCATGCACCCAGAAGGCTGTCAAACGCGCCAGGAGCGTCGAAATCGGCGCAGGAGTCCAACCGGGTGGCCCGATGCTGAAAACGGCTCCTGAGGGCTTCTACGACCTCCGGCGACTTCTCGCCCTTGACCTCGATGAAGGTTCGTTCGCCCTGCCCCCCGCCCCACATAACGGCCCCGACCTCGATCCCCGTGTCGTCTTTGAGGCCGAGCCTATGGCCGAATTGATGGAATCCGCGCCCCTCGACCTGGGACAGACCAGGGCCGAAAAGGTCTGCAAGTTGGTAGTGATTGGCCGCCGTGGTGGTTGCCGAATAGCCGTCAAATCGCAGCATTCCGGGCCTTCCGTGGTGGCTTTGACGATGGACCTGACCCCCCTGTTAGAAGGGGGGGTGACGAAGGCGCTGCGGGCCGCTGCGGGGCCGTGGCCCCTCCCCGTAAACGGGTCCCCTCCCTCGGCGTCCTCGCGCCCCTCCGCTTGATCCGCTCTGAATCCTCCAGCAGGGACCGGGTGGGCTCCTCGATCGCCTCCAAGGCGAGCCCTAGCTGTGCCTCGATCTTGGCCTGAGCGCTGTCCATGTCCTGGCTGAATTTCGCCACCATGTCCCCCTTGGCAGACTGAGCAGCCTCCAGGACCTGGATGAGGCGAGCGAAGACCTTGTCGTTGCCCTCCAGAAGCTCCGAAATCAACGCGGCTTGGCTATTGCCGGTGAGTTCCGACATGCGCCGCAATTGAGCCGCCAGGGAAGGCGACAGAGTCAGGGTAAGCCGTGGGTTTTTGGTAGGCATAGGTGCATCATAAGGCCGTTACCTGATGCACCGCAAGGAATACCGCTTATCAAGGCGCGAGCACCGCAGTAAGCGACCCTCCGGTGTGTCCGCGACGCAACCCCTGTGCGAGTGCCCGCGCCGTCAATAAGAGCTTGTCTGCAACGCCATGTTGTGGAGTTGCGGCATGTAATGGGCCCGTGTTGTCATCTCGTCAACGTTTGGCCAGCCTTCAACTCCTCGATCTTTTCGCGGAGCGTGAGCCCGAGGCATTCCCAGCTGCCGAGTTCCGCCGCAAGCTCCAGAAACGTTGGGCCGTATTGCCGACACGCCCAGGTCAATTTGACTTCGAGATC
>OFPB01000151.1_pt1 | contig 1309 bp, 2 predicted proteins | sample 1542511 | NCBI WGS metagenome assembly OFPB01 (sample SAMN05503970, study PRJEB24370) | sediment metagenome | isolation source: lake sediment | place: USA: Lake Hill lake, St. Paul Island, Alaska | collected 2013
CGCAGTGAAAGCGGTGCCCGCCCGCGACGTCGGCGAGGCACGACCAGCAACGAATCCTTTGGTTCTCGCGAACTATTCACAAACGCTTACGTTTACATCGGGAACCGCGCCGAAGGCCTTTGCTCATACGATTTCCGGGCACGAACAGCTCGGCGGTTTTCATGTTACGAGGTCTTCCGGGCGCCTGTCGCCAGGTTGAAATCCCGAGGCGATTCTTCTCCTCCTCCCTCCCTCCCTCAGGGGCTGCTGTTAACCCGCTCCGGCGGGTTTTTCTTTGCTCATCGGGGATGATTCAATCGAAACGTCTCGTGGCCGACGGGTAAGCTGCAGGTGTTCAGAGGGCACCCCCTCCATTCTTGGACCAACCTTGCATGGCCAACCTGCAGGCGCTACAGTCACTCGGGATTTCGCTTCCGAGCCCGGCCTATATCCTTGGTGCCGTCATATTCGGCCTCATCGGATTTGTGGCGTACCGTTACGGAAAGCGAGCCGGTCGCCAGCCAAGCAAATGGCTCGGCGTCGCCCTGATGCTCTATCCCTACGCGATTGCACAGACTTGGCTGCTATAGGTCGTGGGCGCGGCGCTGTGCGTAGGTGTCCTCATCGACCGCGACTGAGTCTTGGGCTTCCAGATTGGGCAAGAGCATGTCGGGGAGCTGAACAAGCTTCAACGGTATCGTAAGCCATGACGATTCGTGTGGAGTGCTCCGCCGGCTATCGCGGTGAACCAGAGCCGTTCGCATTCTTGCTCGGCGAGCACCGGCTTGCCGTGCGTGGCATCGTTGACCGCTGGTTTGCGCCAACGCAACGCTGGTTCAAAGTCGACGCAGATGACGGGCATCTTTACGTCCTCCGATGCGACGAGAAGACCGGAGACTGGGAGCTTGCCGCCTTCACGCAAGGGACCGAGTAAGTCCAGCGGCTACCGCCATGGCTCGAGGCGATTCTCGTCACCGGCTCGCAAGATTGAGCGGTAGCTCCGGACGTCTGCTCTTGGCCGACGGCTGCCGGCTGCCTTCAATGCATGCTCGCTATCAGCGCTCGCTCGCCTTTGCCGCACGCCTTGAAAGAAACTCAAGCATCGGCCGTTCAAGCGGCAACGCATTGTGGGCTGGATTCAGTACCACGCCGTCGTATGTATGTCCTTGAAGAGCGAAACTCCAAGCGTCTTGCGCTGGAAGCACCCAGCCCTGGATTTCGAGATTGGTGTACGCCCTCAACGCGTTCCAGTCGGAGAACAGCACAAGGTAGTTCTTGCCGTCCTTGCCAAGATCGGAAGAGCACACGTCTGAACTCCAGTCACTCTCCT
>OFPB01000154.1_pt1 | contig 1282 bp, 1 predicted proteins | sample 1542511 | NCBI WGS metagenome assembly OFPB01 (sample SAMN05503970, study PRJEB24370) | sediment metagenome | isolation source: lake sediment | place: USA: Lake Hill lake, St. Paul Island, Alaska | collected 2013
CGCCCATCAGTTGACGCTCTGGCTGGACATGCCCCAATTGGCGGCGCGACGTCCGCTATACGCCCTGCTGCTGGGCATGGTCGGGAATGATGTCACCGCCACGACGCTGGAGAAACGGCTCCTTGCCTCGTCGCGCCTGCTGAACACGGCTGAGGTGTCGGCCATGCTGGCGGCTTACCTTGAGATACGTGGCAACCTGGGTGTTGGGTGGGTGGAGCGCAACTACCTTGTCGATCCGATTCGCAGTGAACCGGAGGTACAGGCGGCGCTGCTGGCTCTGAGCGTGCATGGCAATGATGGTGCGCGCGTGTCCAGGGACCGCGTCGTTCAGGCTTATGCCGGTTTTATCCGGCAAAACAAATCGCGCGCCGGTTTTGTGGCGTCTGATCCTGGCAGTTGGGGGCACTGGGAGTTCGGTCCGGACTATGCGGCGATCCTGAAATCCGGCGAACCCCAGGTCTTTGCTTCGCGCTATGCCATGGTGTTCTACCTGATGCGAAGTCCCAGGCCCGAGGCCCGCGCTGCGCTCGATGCCTTGCGTGCGACCGGGGTCTTGTGAAGCCGTGGCCAGCGCTTGCCGCACAGGCAGGAAATTGGTCGAAAACGCAGCGTCGGCGTGGTGCCGCAACTTGTTTGCGGCCGCCCCAGGGTGCGCCCCACGCGCCCGCCGCCAATGATGTTGAGTGACTTCATGCGCAGGTGATCCGGGTTGCTACAAAAAAAATAGCTGCCTGCGCCCATTCCACGGGGGCCAGAGGCCGATTTGATACAGGGATTGTCCAGCGCGCGGCCTTGCGTGCCTGTTCCACCAGAGCAGCAAACTTTTGATATTGCGCCAGCGTAGCCGGGTCAACACCCTGCACCGGCAGCAAGCCGTCTTGCCACGCCCCGTTGAAGAAAAGTCGCTCCTGCGGGCTGTGACACAGGTGGCGCTCCTCAATCACCCAGCGGCCCGCGACGCGACGGCGCAAGCCCAGCTCTTCCAGCAAGTCCTGCACCTCGTGCGCATCGTCACCCGGCACCGGCAGGTAGTGCGCGCCCAGCGGGCAGGCAATGCCGTTCACCGCGCCACCGCGGCTGTTGCCGCCGGCGGTGTCTTCCAGCTCCAGCAAGGCAAAGTCGTCCAGGCCCTAGAGGCGCAAGGCCCGCGCTGCCGCCAGACCGGACACGCCGCCGCCAGCAATCAGCACATCCGTTTTTCGAAGCACCGACGGGGCGGGCCAGGCCTTGCTGTCACGCAGCAGATGGCCGCGCTCGTGGTTGATTCCGGTAAAGCCGCCGG
>OFPB01000170.1_pt1 | contig 1169 bp, 1 predicted proteins | sample 1542511 | NCBI WGS metagenome assembly OFPB01 (sample SAMN05503970, study PRJEB24370) | sediment metagenome | isolation source: lake sediment | place: USA: Lake Hill lake, St. Paul Island, Alaska | collected 2013
AGAGTGACTGGAGTTCAGACGTGTGCTCTTCCGATCTTTTGCCATCCCGATGGATGAAGCGGTTCGTGTGAGCGAGCAGTTGCGGGTGTCCGGCCGTGTCTCGCGCGGTCGCATCGGTGTGCAGATTGACCAGGTCACCAAAGACGTGGCGGAGTCCATCGGATTGGGCAAAGCCCAAGGGGCGCTGGTGCGCAGTGTCGAGACCGGCGGGCCAGCAGAGAAAGCGGGCGTTGAGGCGGGCGACATCATTACCAAGTTTGAAGGGAAAGTGGTCGAGAAGTCCAGCGACCTGCCGCGCATGGTGGGTGGGACCAAACCGGGTACCCGCAGCTCGCTGACCGTTTTTCGTCGTGGCGGCTACAAAGACCTGACGGTCACGATCGCGGAGGTCGAGGCTGACAAACCGGTCCGAAAAGCGGCTGACAAGGAAGAAAAACCCAAGGCATCATCCGCCGGGCAGGCGCTTGGGTTGGCGATCAGCGAGTTGACGGAGCCGCTCAAGAAAGAGCTCAAGATCAAAGGTGGCGTGAAGGTCGAAGCCGCCACGGATGCCGCGGCCCGTGCCGGTGTGCGTGAGGGTGATGTGATTGTGGCCATTGCCAACGTGGAAGTGGCCAACGTCAAGGAGTTCGAGGCCGCGTTGTCCAAACTGGACAAAAACAAACCGGTGAACGTTCTGTTGCGGCGCGGCGAATGGGCGCAATACGCCGTGATTCGGCCCGCACGCTGAGCGTTGGCAAGCGCGACAAGACCCCGACACAGAGTCGGGTTTTTGGATTTTTTTGCTGAATTTGTCTTCAAAAGAGCGATGGAAAAATATATTTTTACCGATCTTTTTGATTAATTGATGTTTGCATTCACTAACTTATAAATCGGGTAATTACCGTTTTGGTTAGAATGGGGACGGATCATCAAGGATTACAGGCATATCGCAAGGGCCGCAGTCCACGATACGGGATGGATTGGAAAGACTCACAGGCGGTCCACAGTTCGCCCACAAGTTGTCCAGATGTTCATTCACTAAAATTGTTAATAAGTTGTGTATAAAGTTCTTGTTGCTGCACTGCAACGACTCATGGTGACTGTTTCTTGGGCTGTACGTTCTTGGCTTTTTGCCTACAATGAAGCTCCAACCTTCGCAGTTGCCAATGATTGTTGGTTCAGGGCGC
>OFPB01000172.1_pt1 | contig 1154 bp, 2 predicted proteins | sample 1542511 | NCBI WGS metagenome assembly OFPB01 (sample SAMN05503970, study PRJEB24370) | sediment metagenome | isolation source: lake sediment | place: USA: Lake Hill lake, St. Paul Island, Alaska | collected 2013
GGCCAGCCAATATGTCCGGGGCGATCGTGGCCCGTCTCAATGCCGAAATCCGTACCGCGTTGGCCAATCCGGCGGTGCGCGAGCGTTTCAAGGCGCTGGATGCAGAGACAGTCCCCAGCACGCCGGAGGCGTTTCGCGAACTCTCGCGGCGCGAGACGGTCAAGTGGGCTGAAGTCGTCAGGATCTCCGGCGCCAAACTCGACTGAGGCTTGGGTGTGAAAGGCCTGGACAGCCTCGGCCTCACGCCGCTGCCTGCGCCGACTGAATACGCCAACATCCGTGCTCAAGGTCACCTGACGAATTGATTTTTCTGGAGTCTGCATTGCAAAAAAGTATTAATTATTTCTTCAAGTTGCTCGAATTTTTGATCGTGGTCTGCATGGTGGCCATGGTCATCATGGTGTTCGGCAATGTGGTGCTTCGCTACGGCTTCAACTCAGGCATTGATATCTCTGACGAAATGTCGCGTTACTGCTTTATCTGGCTGACCTACATCGGCGCCATGGTCGCCATGCGCGAAAAAGGGCATCTGGGCGTGGACACGCTGGTCATGCACCTGGGGGTGGGGGGCAAAAAGCTGTGCCTGTTCCTGAGCGAAGCGCTCATGCTGTTCTGCAATGCCCTGTTTTTTCTGGGCACCTGGAAGATGCATGAGCTCCAGGTGAGCAATGTGTCACCTGTCGTGGGTATCTCGATGATCTGGATTTACGGCATTGGTTACGTCGTTGGCGGTGTCATGGGCATCATGAACCTCAACGTGCTGTACCGCCTGCTGACCGGCCAGTTGCGCGAGGATGAACTGATTCAGGTCATTGAAACCGAAGGACTGGCGGATGTCGAAAAACAATTGAAGGAAATCAAAGCATGACGGTTACCGTTTTTATCGTCAGCCTGCTGGCTGCCATGGCCGTTGGCATGCCCATCGCCTATGCCTTGCTCGTTTGCGGCGTGGCACTCATGGGTTTTTTGGGGGCGACCAGCGGCCTGGTGACCTTTGACAGCCAGATCCTGGCGCAGCGTTTTGTCGACGGTGCCGACAACTTCCCGCTGCTGGCGGTGCCTTTCTTCATGCTCGCGGGGGAATTCATGAACGCCGGGGGCTTGAGCCGGCGTATTGAGATCGGAAGAGCGTCGTGTAGGGAAAGAGTGTAGAT
>OFPB01000186.1_pt1 | contig 1096 bp, 2 predicted proteins | sample 1542511 | NCBI WGS metagenome assembly OFPB01 (sample SAMN05503970, study PRJEB24370) | sediment metagenome | isolation source: lake sediment | place: USA: Lake Hill lake, St. Paul Island, Alaska | collected 2013
GCATGACGGAGGACTGAGCCCGATGACGACGCGCAAGACCCTTCGCAAACTGGCCGAAGCGCGCCGCGGCGTGCTGGTGCCGGGGGCGTTCAACGCACTTTCGGCCCGCGTCATCGAGGACCTCGGCTTCGAGGCCATCTACGTCACCGGCGCCGGCGTGACCAACATGTGGTTCGGCCTGCCCGACCAGGCCTTCATGAGCCTGCACGAGATCGCCGACCACACCGCGCGCATCCGCGACGCGGTCGGCTTGCCGCTGATCGTCGATGCCGACACCGGCTTCGGCAATGCGCTCAATGTAATGCGCACGGTCAAGGGCTTCGAGCGTGCCGGCGCGGCCATGATCCAGCTGGAAGACCAGACCTTTCCCAAGCGCTGCGGCCATCTCGACGGCAAATCCGTGGTGCCGGTGCAGGAGATGGTGGGCAAGCTCAAAGCCGCGCTCGATGCGCGCACCAGCAGCGACACGCTGATTCTGGCGCGTACCGATGCGCTGGCGGTGGAAGGACTTGACGCCGCCCTGGAGCGGGCGGAGCGTTATCTTGAATGCGGCGTGGACGCCCTGTTCATCGAGGCCTTGCGCACGCCCGAGCAGATGGATGTGGCCTGTGCGCGTTTTGCCAATCGCATTCCGATGCTTGCGAACATGGTCGAAGGCGGCAAGACGCCGGTGCAAAGCGCCGCCGAACTCGGTGCGCGCGGTTTTCGCATCGTCATCTTCCCCGGCGGCACGGCGCGCGCCGTGGCGCATACCCTGCAAGGCTATTACGCCAGCCTGCACCAGCACCAGACGACTGCGCCGTGGCAGAAGCAGATGCTGGACTTTGATGGCCTCAATGAAGTCATCGGCACAGCGGAACTTATGGCTACCGGAAAGCTCTACGAGTAGCAAAGATACTTCCCTGTCACGTTCAGCAACTGGTGCGTCACGTAAGATGCGCGGGGTCGTGCGACCCACAGTTTCGAGAGGAAATTCCCCATGTCAGATTCCCTGCAAACCATCACCCTGGGCGGTGGCTGCTTTTGGTGCACCGAAGCCGTCTATGTGAATGTCAAGGGCGTGATGGATGTAGAGTAGATCGGAAGAGCACACGTC
>OFPB01000187.1_pt1 | contig 1095 bp, 1 predicted proteins | sample 1542511 | NCBI WGS metagenome assembly OFPB01 (sample SAMN05503970, study PRJEB24370) | sediment metagenome | isolation source: lake sediment | place: USA: Lake Hill lake, St. Paul Island, Alaska | collected 2013
GTGGCAACAAACCTCGCTCCAGCAATTGCTGCGGCCCGTAAACGTCGGCCATCACTTGCTCCAGCAGGCGCATGCGCTGCATGACGCCGGCTTCAATCTGTTGCCAACTGTCGGGCTCAATGATCAGGGGAAACAGGTCCAGCGACCAGGGGCGCTGGGGTCCGTCTTCATCGGCGTACACGTTGTAGGTGACGCCGTTGTCGCGGATCTGGCGCTCCAGGCTGGCCGCGCGCTGGTTCAGGTCAACCGTCCCGGGGTCTGCAATTTGTTCGAAAAACTGAGCCCAAGCCCCCGTCAAATTTGCGTCATTAGCTATTAAATTTGTAGCGGATCTGGTGGCTTGGGTGACGGCGGGGTCCGTGGCACCGCGCAGCTCGTCGAAATGACCAGCTGCAGCCGTGCACGCCATGGCAATGGCCCGTATGTCGGGTCGCCCGGTGGAACCGGCGGCAAGAGGGGAGTCGGTTGCGTCCTTCACTGGCTCAGAGTATGCCAGCGCCGCCGCCGTCATTGTGGCTGGGCCGAAGACGTTGGCTTGGCTGGCGCGGTGGGCGTCCGTGCCAGGTTGCTTGCGCGCTCGCGGGCAGGGCGCTTGTTGGGCACGATGCGGACCAACTCCACAGGCGCTTGCGGTCAGACCTACGGTATCGGCATCGGCTCTTCTGCTGGATGCGACGACGCCATATTTCGATAGGCCTCGAACCAGGTATCTCGCGGGTAGTTCTCCGGGTCTCGCGCTGCGAGGAACTTGGCGAGTTCGAAATGGTTAATCTTTCGCCGCACTGGCACATCATCGAGATGCGCTTTTCCACGGATATGCGACATGATCGTCCTGGCTGCATGGGCATAGGCCCAAGGCGTGGAACCGGTTGCTTCGAGTCCCACGGCCAGAAAAAACAGGTTCGGTGCATCGAGCGATCGAAACAGGCAGCCGCAACGTGCAGCCTATTCGTCAATCCGAGTGATTGCAGCCAACTTGGGGGAATCAAAATATCCGAGATCCAGCTCATAACCGGTTCCCCAAAGGATCAGATCGACATCGATCCGGTCACCTGTGGAGAGCTGAACAGTCCGATCAACAATTCGTGCAATTTC
>OFPB01000214.1_pt1 | contig 1003 bp, 1 predicted proteins | sample 1542511 | NCBI WGS metagenome assembly OFPB01 (sample SAMN05503970, study PRJEB24370) | sediment metagenome | isolation source: lake sediment | place: USA: Lake Hill lake, St. Paul Island, Alaska | collected 2013
AGATTAGGAGAGTGACTGGAGTTCAGACGTGTGCTCTTCCGATCTGCCATTGGTGTCCAGACCGACATGTGCACGCCGGCGCTGGCCCGTTTTGGCAGCGAGGAACTCAAACGTGAATTTCTGGCGCCGGCCATTGCGGGTGACACGGTAGGCTGCATCGGCGTGAGCGAGCCCGGTGCGGGCAGCGATGTGGCTGCCATCAAGACCACGGCACGCAAGGACGGGGACGACTATGTGATCACCGGCCAGAAAATGTGGATCACCAACAGCCTGCAGGCCGACTGGATGTGCATGCTGGTCAACACCGGCGACGGCCCGGTGCACCGCAACAAGTCGCTGGTGATGGTGCCGATGGACAGCCCCGGCATCGAGCGCGCGCAGAAGATCCGCAAGATCGGCATGCACTCGAGCGACACCGGGCTGATCTATTTCGACAACGTGCGCGTACCACAGCGCTATCGCATCGGCGACGAGGGCCAGGGCTTCGTCTACCAGATGCAGCAGTTCCAGGAAGAGCGTCTCTGGTGCGCGGCCAGCTCGCTGGTTCCGCTCGACGAGTGCATCGCCGAGACCATCGAGTGGGCGCAGCAGCGCAAGATGTTCGTCGGCACGCTGGCCGACCAGCAGTGGGTGCAGTTCAAGCTGGCAGAAATGAAAACCGAAGTGGAGAGTCTGCGTGCGCTCACCTACCGTGCCTGCGAGCTCTATGTGGGCGGGCAAGACGTGCTGGAGCTGGCCTCCATGGCCAAGCTCAAGGCCGGGCGCCTGAATCGCCTCATCCCGGATGGCTGCCTGCAATTCTGGGGCGGCATGGGCTTTACCTGGGAAAACAAGGTGTCACGCATGTTCCGCGATGGGCGCCTTGCCTCCATCGGCGGCGGCGCCGACGAAGTGATGATGGGCATCATTGCCAAAACCATGGGCGTGGCCAAGCGCCCGGCGCGCAGTTAGACACGAGGACGGGAACACACATGTCAGTGAAGATCGGAAGAGCACACGTCTG